>ENA-OSEY01000751-OSEY01000751.1-marine-metagenome-genome-assembly--contig:-NODE-751-length-23015-cov-9.064086_pt1 | contig 23015 bp, 19 predicted proteins | sample MGYA00248465_ERZ534230 | MGnify/ENA primary metagenome ERZ534230 (study PRJEB26409, sample SAMN06344110) | marine metagenome | isolation source: Sea water from surface | place: Atlantic Ocean:Southern...
AGCTTTGGTAATTCGGCAAAATTGCCTTCGGTCTTATCTTTATAGGATCGAAATCCTTCCATCAACTCAGATTGGCTCAGCATCGATGCATTCCACATATTAATCCAATCCAATCCCTCATCAATGGTATGGTCACGCGCAAAGTCAATAACTTTCTTACAACCAAAAACAGCAGCCGGAGAATTAGAAGCTATTTCTTTAGCAATCTCTAATGCGCCTTCGATAAGAGCTTCATGACTGTCATATAATCTATTTACAAAACCATAATCTTTAGCCTCTTGAGCAGAAAAATTTCTTCCTGTAAACGCTAATTCCTTAACAATACCTTCAGGGAGTAATTTTACAATTCTAGGGAATGTACCCACATCTGCTACCATTCCAATTTTTGTCTCTCTTATTGAAAAAAAAGCATCGTTCGTTGCTAATCGTATATCTGCGGAACAGATTAGATCCACACCTCCGCCTATACAGCCACCCTGTATTGCACAAATAACGGGAATTCTAGCTTTTTGTAATGATGAAATAGAGTCTTGTAAGAAAGACAGAAAGTTCATGAAGTTTTGAGGCGTTTGCAGCTCTTTTTCATTCTTTTTATTTGTAGTAGAGCTTGAAAAAACGTCTTGACCAAAAAGGCTTAAATCCAAACCGGCTGAAAATATGGGGCCAGTTGACGATAGAACAATACATCTCGCACTGGAATTTCTATCAATGTCTCCAATTATCCTTGGTAGATCTCTCCAAAAATCCCAGTTCATAGCATTTCTTTTCTCAGGCCTGTTAAGCTTTACGTGAGCAACATGGCCAAGCAATTGAATATTAAAGTAATTTGATTGATATTGGTCTTGGTCAGCGACTTGTAGATTGTTCATTTTATATCCCACCTTTCCATTCTGATTTAAGTATAATCCCTAAGCATAAGATTTAAAGTCTTTAATAAGGGAAATAAGTTTATCAGGTTGCTCCATTGGAAAAAAGTGTGTTCCTCCTTCAATTATCTCCAATTTTTTTAAATTATAAAGTCGCTTGAATGACGATAGGGAGGCCGTTGTACTTCCGATTTCTGAAACCAAAAGAACAATGGGCACACTGGTTTCTTTTATTATTTTTGGAGTTGCTACGATTTCCGTATTTTTAAAACTTGCTGCCTCTATTGCTGGATGACATGTCAAATAGACGCCTTCCTTATCGCTTCTTGTTCCACCCAACAGATAATCTTCCAAAAAACCCTCTTCCCAAGTACTGAAAATCCCTCTGCCGGTATAAGAGTTTAATACTGTCTCGAAACTATCCCACCTGTCTCTCTTCTTCAGAGCCTGCTTTGTAAGTTTTAATGTACTAGAGTCATATCCAAAAGGACCAAGATACTTAGTTAAATATTGATAATGGTAATTTATTACCACAGGATCCGCTAATATTAATCCAGATATTTTCTCCTCAATATATTTACTAACCATAAGACTTAATGACCCTCCTATTGAATGCCCACCTAAAAGAATTTTACGCTTATGTTTTTTGTTTAATTCAATTATCAAAGCTTCCAAATCATAGGAATTTCCTAAAACAGGGTTCACCTTATTATAAAAAGCCCCTTTTTCAGTCATGCCATACCCTGGCGCGTCCCAAGCATATACATTGAAATCTCTAGTTAATTTACGTAGGAGTCTATTATATGTTTGGCCATTAAAGCCATTAGCATGCGCCCAATGCAGTATTGGGGCATCTGCTGGACCTTTCCAGAAGCACACGGAAAAATCACCTCTATCTGTTTTTATTGTTAATCTTTTCATTAGTTACAAAAATTTTATTTGTTAACACTTTATTGAACTATATAACTAGATAATGCAATATGAATTAGAGACTACTGACGTTTCTCTTGACTTATTCGGATCAGCAAAATCAAAACTGATCGATAAAAGAATTACTAAAAATAGAGAAACACCCTTCCTGTTGATGCTAAGAGCAGCTACATCTGCAAAAAAATTTTTAGTAAGTAGAAAAGCTAAATCAATAACAATTTTCATAGGCAAGGGAAATAATGGTGAAGATGGGCTCTGCTTAGCAGCTCTTTTAAAAATAGAAAATATCAAGACACACGTAATTGACCTGGAGTATAAAAGTCGTCCTGAAAGTCAAGCCTACAAATTATGCATTGATCTAGGGATCATGATTGAAAGATTTAATATAAACAAAATACCAAGTTCTGACTGGTATGTTGATGGGGTCTTTGGGATCGGTTTAAATAGAGATTTACAAGGCAATTATCTAAGAGCCATAAATTATCTTCAATGTTCACAATCAAAAAAAATCTTATCTTTAGATTTGCCTAGCGGCCTTGATGGCTCCAAGGGAATAATTTTTAATAGTGCCGTTAAAGCAACAGCAACTATTACATTTCTTACATTGAAGCCAGGGCTTTTTATCGATAAAGCTTGTGATTACACGGGGGTTATTTATTTCGATAACTTGGGCATGAGTAAGTTGGGCTACAAGCCTGACATGAAGGCTATTAGTAAAGAAACCATCCATATATCCGACTTATCTCGATCGGCGCATAAAGGGGAAAGAGGTTCAATACTTTGCCTCGGCGGTTCAAAATCAATGGAGGGGGCTGGAATTCTAGCTGGCATATCCGCCTTGCGTTCTGGTGGTGGCAAAATATTTTGGGCATCAAACACAGACAAATTGCAAAGACCACCTGAGCTTATTCATATAGATCCGACTATCGATAGCATTAAAGCTGCGATAGACAAAAACATGAGTACCGCCATTATTGGACCTGGTTTAGGTAGAAATTTTGATAAAGAAATTGAGTTTTTATGGAATAGTAAATTTAATATTGTTCTAGACGCTGATGGCTTGGATTGGTTATCCAGAAAAAAACCAAAGAAGAGAGCAGCAGCCTGGGTGGGTACTCCTCATATTGGTGAGATGCAAAAGCTTCTAAAAGACGACTTCTCAGATAAATGGTCCAACATTACTAAGCTTAAGAAGCACTATGGTGGCGATTGGATACTAAAGGGTCCTGGAACTCTTGTTTCAGAAGATAGCAAGATATGGCTTAATTTGTATTCTAATGGTTGGCTTGGAACAGCCGGCATGGGAGACGTTCTAGCAGGAATTATTGCAGGTCTATGGGCTTCTGGGTCAAATACACCTTATAGAAGTGCAGTGTATTTACAGACGCAGTGCGCAAAAAACTTCCTGCGATTAAATAATGGTGCAGGCCTAACGGCTAGCAACATTTCGGAATTGATAGGACCTTGTATTGGCCACTATTTTCAAAATGAACTTTAAAAGGTTTTCTTTTGATAGGCCTGTCGATACTTTAATTATAAGGTGGTATTGACATGCCTTTAGAATTTAACGCATCTACTTTAGCAGCCCTTCTCGTAAGAGCTCCGAGCTATTCCGTATTACCCATTTTGTCAAATTCATTGGTTGCTTCGTACATATTATATAATTGTCATTTTTGCATTACCTAGGTGTAGTCTTACAGTATTGGTTGCAATTACACTCGTGATTCCTACATAATAATTTTTTATAAAGCGGCTGATTACAGTTCAAAATTTTAAAATCTTTTTCGTGGTAATAAAATGTCTGAAAATAATTCAAATGGTATAGGGATCAATAATTTAAGGGATATAGGAGGAAAAAAAACATCTGAAAACAAAACTATAAAAAAGAGTTTATTTTTAAGATGTGCGGCTCCAACGGAGTGGAATGACAGTGTTAAAAATCAAATTTTGGGGCTTAAAAAACCTCTGATCATAGATTTCAGAGGCGTTCAGGAAGAAAAAAATAACCCAACTAGGATTCCAAAAGAATTTTTAAGCAAAAGAGTGCACCTACCAATTGAACCAAAAGTAACGGATTTGTTAAGGAGGTTAAATAAAATCGAGAAATCAAAAACGACAGAAATAAACAAAATTTTCCAAAATGCATATAGGAAATATACAATTGACAACATTCAAACTTTTGAAGAGTTTTTTAAAATATTATTTGATAACCCGGGCTCTACGATAATGTTTCACTGTACAGCGGGGAAGGATCGAACTGGGTTTGCGTCAGCCTTAATTTTATCGCTCTTCGGTGTAAAAAACAAAATAATTATAGATGATTACTTACTCTCAAATAAAACATATGAACCTACCCAGAAGGTTAGAGGTGAAGTAAAAAAAATTGGTGTTAAACAACTTTTGAGGGTTGATGAAAGTTGGTTGAATGCTGGACTAGAAGAGTTTTCAGAAAGAGTTGGGAATATTAGAGATTTTTGTACTAACATAATAAATGGTGAAAATAGGCTCAAGGAATATTTAGACTATTGCCAGAATTTAGGAGAGCAGACTTATGTCGATAATGGAAAAATTTAAGCTTGATGGGAAGACGGCTTTAGTCACAGGGTGCAGTAAAGGAATAGGGTTTGGTATTGCCAAGGGCCTAGCAGAAGCAGGAGCTGATATAATTGGTGTCAGTTCTACATTAGATATAGGTAGTGAGATAGAAAAATATGTTGAGTCGATCGGTAGAAGGTTTCATTGCTTTAGCTGTGACTTTTCTCAAAGACAGAATACGCATAATTTTTTACAGGAACTTGGTGAAAATAATTTAGAACCAAATATTCTTGTGAGTAATGCAGGTTCTTTAATTAGAACTGAGCTGAATGAACATAATGATGCCCATTGGGATAGAATACTAGAAATCAATTTATCGTCTCAGTTTGTTCTTGCAAGAGAACTTAGTTCAAAAATGATTGAAAGAGGCTGGGGTAAAATTATTTTTACAGCATCAATCTTATCTCATCAGGGTGGTTTATTTGTTCCTAGCTATACAGCTTCTAAAGGTGGAATTGCGCAACTTACAAAAGCTCTATCAAATGAACTGGCAGATAAGGGAATAAATGTTAATTCCATCGCCCCAGGTTACGTTGTCACTGATATTACTACCGCTCTTCGTCAAGATAAAAATAGGTCAGCTGACCTAATGGCGAGGATACCTATGAAAAGATGGGGTACAATAGACGATATGGCAGGAGCTGCTGTTTACTTAGCTTCCGATGCATCAGACTATGTAAATGGGGAACTATTAAATGTAGACGGTGGTTGGATGGGCAGATAGCTACTAGCCTGCGTCTAACTCTTCTAGTATTTTGTCGGTCATTTCACTGGTTGAACACAGACGTCCTTGATCACCCATCATGAGATCAGGCGTTCTGTACCCTTTCGCAAGAACCTTTTCTATAGATTGCTCAAGAAGATTGGCATTCTGTGCGTCTGAAAAAGAATACCTCAAAGCCATTGAAAAGCTTAAAATACACGCTATTGGATTAGCTTTTTCCTGGCCAGAAATATCTGGTGCCGACCCATGTACCGGCTCATACATAGCTCGAGGCAAACCATTGTTTTTTTTATTTCCCAAACTCGCGGAGGGCAGCATTCCCAAACTACCTGTTAGCATTGCAGCACAGTCAGATAATATATCTCCGAAAAGATTATCTGTTACGATCACATCAAACTGTTTAGGATCTCTTACCAACTGCATCGCTCCATTATCAGCATACATATGGCTGAGCTCTACATCCTGATAATCAACATGAACCTCATTAACAACATCTCGCCATAGAACACCGCTCTCCATCACATTGGCTTTTTCCATAGAGCATAATTTTTTATTTCTTTTTAAAGCAAGTTCAAAGGCACTGATTGCAACCCTGCGTATCTCTGATTCAGTGTATCTTTGTGTATTTACACCAACTCTCTCATTTGAGCCATCAGTATGAATACCACGAGGTTCTCCGAAATAAATCCCCGATGTAAGCTCTCTTACTATAACAATATCCAGTCCAGAAACTATTTCTTTCTTGAGTGAAGAGAAAGATGCCAGTGCATCAAAACATTGAGCGGGTCGGATATTGGCAAATAAGTCAAGTTCTTTCCTAAGTCTCAATAGCGCTCGTTCTGGTTTCAAATCGAAACTCAGATTATCGTAATTAGGGCCACCGACCGCCCCCAGCAAAACAGCATCCACTCCTAGTGCTTTGTTTAAAATCTCTTCCGTAAGAGGAACACCGTGTTTATCGTAAGACGCTCCACCAACTAAACCTTCTTCAATATCTATTTTTAAATTGCGCTTATCCTGGAACCAAGAAATAACACGCTTAACCTCAGTCATCACCTCTGGACCAATTCCATCTCCTGGAAGAATAAGCAAAGAAAACATCAATTATACCTTTTTATGACCAGCTAAATTTATCAGAATATTCTTTTTCAAAGCTACTTATTTTATCCGCACTCTTGAGTGTTAATCCGATATCATCTAACCCATTTAATAAGCAATATTTCTTAAACTCATCAACCTCAAAGTCTAGTTGGTCTCCATTGTTGCGAACAATCTTCTGGTTTTCGAGATCAATTTTCATAATAGATGTTGTTTCCATTTCTGCGTCCTGTAGAAGTATTTGATGCAAATCTTCAGACACAATGATTGGAAGTATGCCGTTCTTAAAGCAATTATTAAAAAAAATGTCTGCGAAACTTGTTGATATTATGCACTTAATTCCAAAATCTTTTAAAGCCCAAGGCGCATGTTCTCTCGAAGAACCACAACCAAAGTTAGCTCCACCTACTATAATTGAGGCTTTTGAATAATGATCCTTATTTAAGATAAAATCTTTTATTTCATTCCCATTTTGATCATAACGCATTTCAAAAAAAAGGTTCTCTCCAAGACCCGTCCTTTTAATTGTTTTGAGGAACTGTTTTGGTATTAACATATCAGTATCGATATTTATTAATGGCATTGGAGCTGCGATGCCTTCAAGTATATTAAACTTTTCCATCAGTGTCTTTCACTAAATATCTCTCACGTCAGTCAATCGGCCAGTTATTGCTGCTGCTGCTGCCATTGCTGGGCTCATTAAATGAGTACGGCCCCCACGCCCTTGTCGTCCTTCAAAATTTCTATTAGACGTCGCCGCGCATCTTTCCTCAGGCAACAACTGATCAGGATTCATTGCTAGACACATTGAACAACCTGGCATTCTCCAATCAAAACCAGCCTCTTTTAGTGAATTGGCTATTCCTTCTTCTTCCGCCTGTTTTTTCACTAATCCGGATCCCGGTACGACCATAGCCCTTATCCCACTCTTTACCTTTTTTCCCTTAACAATCTTTTCTACCTCTCTCAGATCCTCTATTCGTCCGTTGGTGCAAGAACCAATAAAAACGGCATCAACTTCTATATCTTGCAATTTCTGGCCTGGCCTTAACCCCATATATTCAAGAGATCTTTTAGCCGCTTCTACTTTACTTCCCTGAAAATTATCAGGGCTTGGTACGAAATCTGTAATAGGAAGAACATCCTCGGGACTTGTTCCCCAGGTAACAACGGGCGCAATGTCCTCCGCCTTTAAGAAAATCTCTTTATCAAAATACGCATCTGGATCAGAAAAAAGCGTTTTCCAAAATTTTACAGCTTTATCCCATTTTTCACCTTTTGGTGAATTTGGTCTACCTTTTACATAATCTAAGGTCTTTTGGTCAGGCGCTATCAGGCCGGCTCTCGCTCCACCTTCAATAGCCATATTGCAAACAGTCATTCTTCCTTCCATAGAAAGGCTCTCAATAGCATTTCCACAATATTCGATTACATGTCCAGTCCCACCCGCTGTACCTGTTTTTCCAATTATTGTAAGTGTAATATCTTTTGCTGTGACTCCATTGCCCAATTCTCCAGAGACCTCCACCTTCATATTTTTTGACTTCTGCTGAATTAATGTCTGCGTTGCAAGGACATGCTCTACTTCGGATGTTCCTATGCCGTGTGCTAATGCACCAAAAGCTCCATGCGTTGCTGTATGACTATCCCCACAAACAATTGTCATACCTGGCAAAGTCCACCCTTGTTCAGGACCAATTATATGTACTATTCCTTGCCTAATATCATCAACAGCATAATAATGAATGCCAAAATCTCGTGCATTCTTATCCAGAGTTTCTAACTGTATACGACCTTCTTCACTGCCAAAGTTGGTCAACCGATCAGATGTTGTAGCCACATTATGATCTGGGACCGCAATTGTTTTGTTAGGAGCACGAACTTTCCTTCCCGCTTCTCTTAGACCCTCAAAAGCCTGGGGGCTAGTAACTTCATGCACCAAATGCCTGTCAATGTATATCAGAGAAGTATCATTTTCTGATTGTATTAAATGGTTATCCCAAATTTTGTCATATAGAGTTCTACTTTTCGCCATAATTTTCATATCTAAATAAATTTTTTATCAAAATCCAGAACTTTTTACTATTTCAGATTTTTGCAAGCTTTAAGACATCAGCCACCTGTAATGGAAAACAAAATAAAAAGTCTTTTCTAGTTCCATAATTGCTTGTATTAGTATGCGCATAAAGATTTATAATGTGAAAGACTAAATGAAATTAGATATTAATAAAATCACGGCATTCTATTCTAATAAGTTGGTTTTTAAGATTGTTTTATATATTGTGTTAAGTTTTTTGTTTTTGACAAAAAGTTCCTTTGGCCAGGATAACTTGCGGAAAGCAGAGAAAAGTTTTAGAGACTGGAGCGTTTTCGTATCGAAAGAGGACCCCAAAATGTGCTTCATTGCTTCTCAGTCTATCAAAGGTGAAGCGTTCAGAAATAATCAAAAGCTCTCATCGGTTAATCGAGAAAAAGGGACATTGTATATAATTAAAATATTGAATAAAGAGAGCGAATATGAGGGAACATTTTATGCTGGGTATCCTTTACAAGTGGGGTCGAAAGCAGTTTTAGAAATTGATAATAAGGACAAGATTGTGTTTTTTGCTCATCCATCGCCTAAAGCTAAAGCAGAGAAGGACCATGCATGGGCTCAAAAATTTGATCAAAAAAAATTAGTCACTTTTCTTAGGAAAGGTAGCAAGGCAGTAATGAGCGCTATATCTCATCGTAACACTGTAACGAAAGATACATTTATGTTAACAGGCTTTTCCGATGCCTTATCGGAATTAGAGAAGCGGTGCAAATTAAATTGACCTTACAATCGATTTCTCAAGAAAGTAACATCTTAGGGCTCAGCAGAGACGAATTGTTCTCGCTCGTTTCAGACTTTGAATCTCAACCAAAAAGAGCATCTATGAGAGTAAATCAACTTTGGTCTTGGATCTATTGTCATGGAATGAGTTCATTTGATAATATGACAAATATAGATAAAAGTCTTCGGTCAAAACTGCAAAAAGTTTTTAATATTTCACGGCCAGCTATTGAAAAAAAAGAAATCAGCGATGACGGTACGATAAAATATCTATTCTGTTTAGAGGACCAAAGCAAAATAGAAACGGTATTTATCCCTGAAGAGAAAAGAAGCACTCTTTGCATTTCTTCACAAGTTGGTTGTACGTTGAACTGTTCATTCTGTCATACTGGGACCCAGAAATTGGTAAGGAATCTCTCAAGTCAAGAGATTGTAGGTCAAGTCATCGCAGTTTATGATGATCTAGGGCTTTGGGAGAAGAAGAGGGTGAACAGTAGTCATTCTTCTTGTTTCGAAATAATTACCAATATTGTTTTCATGGGAATGGGTGAACCTCTATTAAATTACGAAGAAGTAAAGAAAGCCTGTAGTATTTTGATGGACAATAAAGGATTGGATTTTTCAAGAAGGAGAATCACCTTATCAACAGCTGGTATTGTTCCTAAGATAAAGACGGCTCATGAGGAAATCGGCTGTATGATCGCTGTAAGTCTTCACGCGACAGAAAATAAGACAAGGGATATTTTAGTTCCCATAAATAAAAAGTGGAATTTGGAACAGTTGCTCGGTTCCTTGAGAGATGACGTTAAGTTGCGCAATTCGGAACGAGTAACATTTGAATACGTTATGCTTGACGGAATTAACGATACAAAAGAGGACGCACATAGGTTAGTAAGATTACTACAAGGTCTTCCTTCTAAGATAAACTTAATACCGTTTAATAATTGGACTGGAAGTCAATATAAGCGTTCTTCCTTAGATAGAATAAAAGCGTTTAGAGATATTATAATCAAATCAAGATTACCAAGCCCAATTCGAAAACCTCGTGGAGAGGACATTATGGCTGCATGTGGCCAATTAAAATCTAATTCTGTTAAAGAAAAAGCAAGTATATGAAAAAAATTAGCAAAAGACGCTTTTTCTTGTTTTCAATTCTATTTCCTTTTATTTTTTTTAAACCTTCATGGGGTCATCCTAAAAAGCCAAATTTATTGGTGGTATGGAAAAAAAAGAGAGTTCTAGCCCTTTACAGAAACAGTAAAGTAATAAAAGCCTATCGAATTCGTTTAGGGTTCAGTCCTCAGGGTCAGAAAGAAAAAGAAGGAGATGGTAAAACCCCAGAGGGTAAATACTACATTACACACAAAAACCCGAACAGTAAATTTTACTTAAGTCTTGGAATAAACTTTCCTAATCAATCCGACAAAAAAAGAGCTCTTCAAAGAGGCCTCAATCCTGGTAGTGACATTTTTATTCATGGGCTTGGAAAAAAAAATATCCTGTTGCACTATTTTTTTGACTGGACTGAGGGTTGCATTGCGGTAACAAATAAAGAAATAGAGGAAATTTATGGTTTGGTTGAACCTGGTACCATTATCTACATTTATGCTTAAACCTAAACTCTTGACTAAGACTTGCCAATCATCTGTACCCACCAAACTTTTCCAGTGCTGTCCTGATACCAACTAAGCCCTAGATCGGTCGCAGTGGGGTCCAGAATAATTTCTCTGCCAATTTTACTTTTGAACCAGACATTCAATACATCATACTCACCCTCATACGTCTCCGAAACGTTTTCACCAAGCACTAAGCCCTCAAAACCTGCAATTTTTGCCCTATCTATCGCTGAAGATGCATCTGAACCGTAGTTCCAGGCTCGCTGTTGTCTGGCTATGTCAAAAGCGTGTGTCTTCGATGCTGCTGAAAGACTGGATGAGTACTTTAGTGAGGATCTTCCGTTTTCCAGTCTTAAGGCATTAACCATTTCTAGGTGTCTTGATTTTAGAGCAGTCATGTTAAAGCTAGAAATAACCCCTGACTTTGAGTAACCATGGTAGACGTCTGTATTTGTACCAACACATCCTACTAAGATAGCCAAAAGCAGTATTTTTAATATAATATTGTTCATATATTTATAGGTCTTTTGTTCTAATGTTCAAAATACTACGTTAATTTTTTATTCATGCGCAATTAGTTGTTTTATAGTAAATAAATTTCAACTATTAATGTAAAAATGACCAAAGCAGTCTCCAACATATTAATATCATCGCTACTATTATTTGTTTATGCAGTAATAAGCAACCCTATTATTGCTCAGACAGCAGTAGAATTTGGTAAAGATGGAAAACCAAAACACAATATTTTCTCATTCAGAGTACAAACTTGGCAGGATCATTTTAAGGATTTGAATAAAGGGGCAATACTCGTTGACACCAAAACGCGATCATTACATTACTGGAGTAAGAATGGAAAAGAGTATAAGGTCTTTCCAACCTCCGTCCCCCTAAATGAAGAATTGACACGACTCGGGTATACAAAAGTTACAAAAAAAGTAATTGGACCTGAATGGAGGCCTACAAAAAAAATGAGGAAAAGAGATCCTAAGCTCCCTGAGTTTATGCCTCCAGGCCCTGATAACCCTCTGGGATCCCACGCACTTTATCTAAGTTGGCCAAGTTATCGTATTCATGGAACAAGCGATACTAGAAAAATTGGAAGGCAAAGCTCCTCTGGATGCATAGGGCTGTATAATGAACAAATTGAAGAGCTCTTCAATTTAGTCGAGATTGGAACGCCTGTTAGAATTCTTTAGAATTATTGTGGATCGCAAAGAGCCCCTCTTTATATGAGGGAAAAGTAAGCTTATACCCCAATTCATCTTTGAGCCTAGTGTTTGATACTTTTTTTTCTTCTTTATAAAAGCTTCTCGCCATTTCACTGACCAAATCACTTTCCAAACTGACTGTCTGTGGGCATTTTTTTTTAAGTAAACTCGCAGCGAATTGTGCTACATCCAATTGCGTTGCAGGCAAATCGTCAGACAAGTTAAAAATCGTAGCTTCCGATTTAGAGCTTATAGCCATCTCGATTGCGCCTACTATATCGTCAACATGAATTCTGTTAAACAGATGAGCTGGTTTATTGACTATATAAACCCTTTCATTTGCCAATAAACGATCAATTAGACTTCTTCCTGGCCCATATATACCTGCCAACCTGAAAATCATAGTTTTTATGGAAAAATTTTCTCCAAATCTTAGCCATGATTTTTCGGCCGCAACTCTTGAAATACTTCTCTCTAGATTGGGTTCGAGCACTGTATCCTCTGTAACCCAACCACCTTTTTTATCTCCATAAACACTAGTTGTTGACAGATATCCTGCCCATTTTATTCTTTCGCTATTTTTTTTGAATAAATACCCATAATTCTCAATAACTGGATCCTTACCATTTTCTGGTGGAGCCGTGCTCAAAATATATGAATTCTTGCTGAGGATACTCTCAATTTTTTCCTCATCATCGAAAAAAACCGGTGTGGCATTAAGTGATTTAATTTCTTTGGCCTTTTCCTTAAATCTCGTCGTACAAAACACTTCCCAATTTTTTTTTGAGAATTTCTGACACATAAATTTAGCTGTGTAACCAAAGCCAAAAATTAACAATATATTTTTCTTATTCATTTTTTTTTAACTCAGAAATAGACCAAATAGCTGCCTCAGATATAAAATCTACAGAATGATTTCCAAACCCCTCCAGTAATTTTATGTATTCTTTTTTTCCACTATTTCCCATCGCGTATATTACATTTCTTAAAAATCTAACTGATCCTAATCTTTTTATAGCGGTTCCACTAAAATAATTCCTGAAGTCACCATCTGAAAAGGTTAGAGCTTTCTCCAAAGCTAAGTCAGAAAAAGTTTCTCTATAATTCTCATTTCTGCTTATTTGTGCAAATTTATTCCAGGGACAGACAGCTAAACAATCATCGCATCCAAAAACTCTGTTGCCAATTGATGATCTAAGTTCTTTATCTATAGCGCCCTTGTGTTCGATAGTGAGATACGCAATGCATTTTCTAGCATCTAGCTTATATGCACCCTCAAAAGCATTAGTGGGACAAATATCCAAACACTTGGTACAAGATCCACAATTATCTTGCTCTGGTTCATCTGCAGGTAATGATTTATCTATGTACATTACACCGATAAAAAACCAATTTCCCATATTTCTACTCACCAAATTTGTATGTTTGCCTTGCCAACCCAAGCCAGATAATTGTGCTAAAGGTTTTTCCATAACAGGGGCAGTATCGACAAATATTTTTAGCTCACAGTCTAATTTTTTTTTTACCCAAGAGGCTACGATCTTTAGCTTAGATTTGACTACTTTATGATAATCTCTTTTCGTGGCATAAACTGAGATATTAGATAATTCTTTATCCATCAATTTTTTTAAAGGGTCTTCTGCTGGAGTATAGTCATCTGTAAATACTAAAATTGATTTAACACTTGGCCATAAATTTTCCGGTGCTATTCGTTCGTTGATCCTTTTCTCCAACCAATCCATACCAGCATTCCAATCATTTTTAATGAAGTCCCTAAATTTTTCTTTTATTGTTTGATCAACCTTGAGGGGATCGGTTATACCAACGGCAGAAAAACCTGCATCAGAAGCTATCTGCTGAAGTTGTGATTTAAAATCCAATATTTCCATACTAAAAATCTAAGTCACTATAGTGACCTGCCGGCACAAAGCCAGGAACTAAGTCCGTTAGCAAACCTGCATTTCTAAAAGCAGGCCTCGATTTAATTTTTGCATACCATTCTTTTATTATTGGCTTAGACTGCCAGTCAATATCTCCTACATAATCTAGTGCCGAAATATGTCCGGCTGCTGAAAAATCAGCTAATGACATTTTCTCCCCAGCTACCCAATTTCTTTTTTCCAAAAGCCATTCCAAATAATCAAAATGAAACTTTATTTTCTTAAGGCCTTCTTTTATTGCACCACTATCAGGTTGACCTATTTTAAAAATCTTTTTGTACACTCTCTCATTAAGTAAGTTTTTTGTAACTTCATTATAAAATTTATCGTCGAACCAAGAGGTTACCCTGCGCGTCTCGAACCTTAGCTTCTTATCGGCCGGAATAAGTTTTGGAATTGGGTGAGATTCATCCAAATACTCACATATGGGAGTGCTCTCCGTAAATACATTAGCTCCTTCTTTTAATAATGGCACTTTACCGGAAGGACTAAATCTTATGAAATCCAATCTTTTTTCCCAAACGGGTTCATCAATTAATTCAACTTCAAGTTTTTTTTCTGCCAAAACCAGCCTTACTTTTCGACAGAATGGTGAGAGTGCAAAATGGTGGAGTTTTCTCATAGTTAGTAAACCTTACTCTAATCCATTTATAATTATAAAAAACAGCTTGATCTGTCATCTTTTTTTAGGAAATTGATATCTTTTTTTAATCGTGAAATTCTTACTGTAAAATTAGACTTCAGCTTTTTGGGGCTTCGAGTCTTTGGATTTGGAAGCGTCAACGCAATTCGGACTGATTGCTCTCTGGTGAGTTTATTTGCTGGCTTTTTATAATACTTATCTGAAGCTTGATTAACACCAAATGTCAGCAGGCTTGTCTCAACAGTGTTTAGATATATTTCGAGAATTCTTCTTTTTGGAATAATGATCTCTATCAAAAAGGTAAAGTACAATTCTATAATTTTTCTTGACCAAGATCGTCCAGACCATAAAAAAAGATTTTTCGCAAGTTGTTGAGTTATCGTTGACGCGCCTCTTTTTTCCTTTCTTGTAATTACTTTGTAAATCTCTTTTATGTCTAGTCCTAAATGGTTACAAAAATTAGAATCCTCTGTTGCAACCACTGAAAGGGCGATATTTTCGCCCATATTTGAAATTGGAGTCCAACTGTAATCTATTTTTCTTTGAAAAAAATTGCTTTCCGAAACCATAAAGCTCGTAAAAGGAGGATTAAAAAATCTAAGTAAAAGAACGGTTGACACGGACAAGAATATAAAGAACACACATAATAGTGTAATAATTCTAGTAGTTTTGTATGCTAAATTTTTAATAACGCACACAAAATATTATTTAAATAGGACAATTTTTTTCCTTAGTCTGAGAGACTACTATAGCCCATCAATGCCTTGTCTACTGATTTCGCAACTTGCCTGCCTTCTCTTATTGCCCACACAACAAGAGACTGACCACGTCGCATATCACCAGCTACCCACAATTTATCAAGAGAAGTTTTGTAAGATTTATCATCCGCTAACACATTTCCACGCTTATCCAGGGATACTTCAGTATCTTTAAAAATCCTATCTGTAATGGGTGAAACGAAACCCATGGCCAGTAATACCAAATCCGCTTTAATTACAAACTCAGAGTTTTCTATTTTTTCAAATTTCTCATTTACCCTAATACAATTTAAAGAACTGACTTTACCATTTTCAACCCCAAAAGATGTTGTTAATACTGAAAATTCTCTATCTGCTCCCTCTTCTTGACTCGAAGAGGTTCTCATCTTGAGAGGCCAATTTGGCCATGTTAGCAACTTGTCTTCCCTTTCAGGCGGAGCAGGCATAATCTCTAGCTGTGTGACAGACAATGCACCTTGGCGAATTGATGTTCCTATGCAATCTGAACCGGTGTCTCCTCCACCAATAACAACGACATGTTTACCATCTGCTGTTATCTCTTCCAAACCCTCGAGCGTCTCTTTGCCTACCCTTCTGTTTTGCTGAGGTAAAAAATCCATGGCGAAATGGATCCCGTCCGCGTTACGCCCTTCAATGTCTAGGTCACGTGGTTTTTCAGCCCCACAGGCTAGGATCAAAGCATCGTGTTCCTTTATCATATCATTAATTTCAATATCTACACCTAGCTCCACACCACATTGGAAGTGAACTCCTTCAGCTGATAATTGCTCTAGTCTTCTGTCGATATGAGTTTTTTCCATTTTAAAATCAGGAATTCCATATCTAAGAAGACCGCCCATCTTTTTATTTTTTTCATAAATTATTACATTATGACCTGCTCTGGCTAATTGTTGAGCAGCTGCAAGCCCTGCTGGGCCAGACCCAATTATTCCTATTTTTTTGTTCGTCTTGTTTTGATTTATTTGTGGTTTTATCCATCCATTGTCCCATGCCTTATCAACTATAGAACATTCTATGGATTTTATTGTTACCGGACTATCAACAATATTTAGGGTACATGAAGCTTCGCATGGTGCAGGGCATATTCTTCCCGTGAATTCTGGAAAATTATTGGTTGAATGTAAGTCTTTAGAAGCCTGTTCCCATTCACCCCTATAAACCAAATCATTCCAATCCGGGATCTGATTATTAACGGGACACCCTTTCAAGCCCTTCATGTCATGACAAAAAGGAATTCCACATTCCATACATCTGCTGGCTTGGTCTCTTATGACCTGCTCTGGAAGAGGTACTATAAACTCCCTAAAATTTCTTATTCTATCTGATGCAGGCCTATATTTCCTATCTTGCCTATCTATTTCTAAAAATCCAGTAACCTTACCCATCTCAACTTCCCTTATATTCTAAATTAGAGGCTATTCTGCAGCTACGATATTATTGAGCTTTTCAGCCTTTATTTCTTCCAACGCCCTTCTGTATTCCGTAGGCATTACTTTTAAAAATTTAGGCCTAAAATTATCCCAATCGTCTAAAATCTTTTTTGCAAGGTCTGATTGAGTAAACTTTAAGTGTCTAGAAATTATGTTTCTCAGCCTTTCTTCATCATATCTGGTCATATCACTCGATATATCCACGCGACCATGGTGTTCAAAGTCGCCTCCGTGATGGTGCTCAGATTCTAGTAGATCATCTTCTTCTGGAACCGGCTCAAGCTCTACCATTGCCAAATTACATCTATTTTTAAAGGTGCCATCTTCGTCCAAAACATATGCTATGCCTCCGGACATACCTGCTGCAAAATTAAGGCCTGTTTTTCCTAAAACGACTACTATACCACCTGTCATATATTCACAACCATGATCACCCACTCCTTCAACAACAGCGGTAGCTCCAGAATTTCTAACAGCAAACCTTTCTCCAACTATGCCTCTCAAATAGCATTCTCCGTCAATAGCACCATAAAGAATTGTGTTTCCTGCTATGATCGAATCTTCAGGAACAATTCTTTTTGCCTCTTTTGGAGGGTATACTATTATTTTTCCCCCAGATAATCCTTTGCCAACATAATCATTTGCTTCGCCTTCTACTTCTAGAGTAACTCCTCTCGATAACCATGCTCCAAATGCTTGACCCGTTGTACCCTTAAAAGAAATGTTTATTGAATCCTCTGGGAGACCTCTATGTCCAAAAATACGTGCGACCTCTCCACTGAGCATTGCTCCAGTTGATCTATTGTAATTATAAATCGGCAGCTTTATTTTGATGGGTTTTTTATTTAGCAAGGTATCTTTTGACATTTCAATTAGCTGCCTGTCCAGAATATCTTTAATTGGATGCTGCTGTCTTTCACAATTAAATTTTGGTACTCCATCGCCCATCTTTGGATCAAAAAACAGCTTTGAGAAATCGAGCCCCTTTGCTTTCCAATGTTTAATTGCTTTTTTCCTATCAAGCACATCAATTTGACCAATCATCTCATCAAATTTTTTGAAACCTAATTTACTCATTAGTATTCTTACCTCTTCTGCAATAAAGAAGAAAAAATTCACAACATGCTCTGGCATTCCTACAAATCGTTTCCTCAAAACTGGGTCTTGAGTTGCGATTCCCACAGGACAGGTATTCAGGTGACACTTACGCATCATAATGCAACCTGATGCAATTAATGGGGCTGTTGAAAAACCAAACTCATCCGCGCCTAACAATGCTCCAATAACAACATCTCGGCCGGTCCTTAGCCCACCATCCACTTGGACCGATATTCGTGATCTAAGCTTATTTTTCATTAAAGTTTGGTGTGTTTCTGCCAAACCCAGTTCCCAGGGTGAGCCGGCATGTTTCACCGAGGTCAGGGGGCTCGCCCCAGTACCACCCTCCATACCCGAAATAGTAACATGGTCCGCTTTTGCTTTAGCCACTCCAGCAGCGACTGTACCTACCCCAACCTCGGATACTAATTTCACTGATATATCAGCTTTTGGGTTGACGTTTTTAAGGTCGAATATAAGTTGCGCTAAATCTTCTATTGAATAAATATCGTGATGGGGCGGGGGAGAGATAAGTCCAACCCCTCTAGTAGAATGTCGGACCTTTGCAATGACAGCGTCTACCTTGTGACCAGGAAGCTGGCCTCCTTCACCCGGCTTTGCTCCTTGCGCCATTTTAATCTGAATCATGTCAGAATTTACTAGGTATTCGGTTGTTACACCAAATCTACCAGACGCAACTTGTTTTATTGCAGACCGTCTGTTGTCGCCATTATTATCAGTAGAAAAACGTTCCACTTCTTCACCGCCTTCACCTGTGTTCGATTTTCCCTCAATCCTATTCATGGCTATGGCTAGGTTCTCATGCGCTTCTGCGGATATTGATCCGTACGACATGGCTCCAGTAGCGAACCGTTTTACAATTTCCTTGGCCGGCTCAACCTCATCAATTTTAATACTATTTCTGCCCGTTTCGCTTGAATCTTTAAGCCTAAATAAGCCTCTTATTGTGAACAACCTTTCTTCTTGCTCGTCCATGGACCTTGAATATTCTTTAAATGTATCGAAAGAATTACTTCTTACAGCATGTTGAAGGTTCGTAATTTCATCTGAACTCCAAGCATGTACTTCTCCTCTTTTTCTTACAGCGTAATCACCCCCGACATCTAGAGAGTCTCTTAAAACTTCTAAGTTTGAATATGCTTCCTCATGGCGGGTAATCGTTTCCTTTGCTATTTCATTTATTCCTACTCCGCTGATTTGAGTAGAAGTTCCCTTGAAGTACTTGCTCACGAATTCCTCTGATAACCCGACTGCATCAAAAATTTGTGCTCCACAGTATGATTGGTAAGTTGAAATACCCATCTTGGACATAACTTTTAAAAGCCCTTTGTTAACTGACTTTATATATCTACTAACCGCTTCTGTCTCACTTACATCTTTAGACAACATGTTCTTTTGTTTAAGATCTAATATAGTGTCAAAAGCCATATATGGATTTATAGCCTCTGCTCCGTAACCTGCTAATACTGCAAAGTGATGGACCTCCCTAGGCTCTGCTGATTCCACTACCAATCCAACGGCTGTTCGCAATCCTTTCCTTATTAAATGATGATGTACCGACGCAATGGCCAATAGAGCGGGCAAAGCAATCCTATCTTTACCAAACTGCCTGTCGGATAGCACTATAATATTACCACCCTCTTTAACTACATTCTCCGACTTTATGCATATATTCTCCAAACACTTTTCAAAACCTGTATAACCTGTATTCTTGTCAAAGGTAGTATCTAAAACTCTTGATACAAAATGGTTGTCACCAATCTCACTTATCTTTCTAATCTTTTGCATATCCTCATTTGTTAGGATCGGTTGTTTAACCTCTAACCTTTTCACACTACCCAAAGATTTATTATCAAAAATATTCGGTCTTGGACCAATAAAAGATACTAAGCTCATTACCGACTCCTCGCGAATGGGGTCAATTGGAGGATTCGTTACCTGTGCAAAGTTTTGCTTAAAATATGTATAGAGTAATTTCTTTTTGTTGGATATTGCAGAAATGGGCGTGTCTGTACCCATTGAGCCAATAGCTTCTTGGCCGGTTACTGCCATTGGAGACATAAGTGTCTTTAAGTCTTCCTGAGTATAACCAAACGCTTTCTGACCCGAGTAAAGATTGGCCTTTGATAAAGAGACTTTCTGTGTTTCATCTGATTCTAAGTCCTCTAAAACAATCTGTGTATTATTCAAAATGCTTTCGTAATCCAACTCATTACTGAGATTTGCTTTTACTTCTTCGTCTGTTATGATCTTTCCTGCCTCCATATCAATCAGAAGCATTTTTCCAGGTTGCAATCGCCACTTGGTAATCACTTTGCTCTCATCAACTGGCAGCGTTCCAGCCTCGGAAGCTAATACGACAGTATCATCTTCAGAAACAAAATATCTTGCTGGCCTTAATCCATTTCTATCTAGAGTAGCTCCAATTTTTTTTCCATCTGTAAAAGCGATAGCAGCTGGCCCATCCCAAGGTTCCATTATAGATGCATGAAATTCGTAAAAAGATTTGCGTTTTCTATCCATTAGTGGATTTCCAGCCCAAGCCTCAGGGATCAGCATCATCGAAGCATGCTGAAGAGGGTATCCTCCCTGATATAATAATTCAATAGCGTTATCAAACGACGCAGTATCGGATTGACCTTCTCTTGTTATGGGCCATATGTCGTTCAAGTTTTCTCCAAGAAGATGTGATTTCAGACCTGCTTGCCTCGCTGCCATCCAGTTTACATTACCTCTACTGGTGTTTATCTCACCATTATGAGCGACCATTCTGTAGGGATGTGCCAGTCTCCATGAAGGAAAAGTGTTTGTTGAAAATCTTTGGTGAACCAAAGCCAAAGCGGACACATATCGAACGTCTTGAAGATCTAAATAATATTTAGCCAATTGATCAGCTAAAAACATGCCCTTATAAACAACCGTTCGTGATGACAAGGATACCGCGTAATATAACTCTTCACTCCCCAGTTCTTTATAAATTTTGTTGGTTGTTTTTTTTCTTAGTACATAGAGATTTCTTTCAAAGTCATCCTCGCTCATACCCTCAGGTTTTTTGAAGAAGCCTTGCACATGTATGGGTTCAGCTTCACGAATTTCCTCGTCCTTTGACAAACACTCATTGTTTACGGGAATATCGCGCCAACCTAATAATTTTATGCCCTGTTCCTCACTAAACTTAACGATGATGCCCCTTATAAGGGTGTGATATTTGACTTCTTTTGGGAAAAAAAACATACCTACGCCATAACCGCCAGGATCGGGGAGAAAACAACTTAATTTTTCCATTTCCTCTCTGTACATTTCATGTGGAATTTGTGTGAGCATTCCTGCTCCGTCACCCACTAAAGGATCTGCTCCTGTAGCCCCTCTGTGTTCAAGGTTCTCAAGTATAAAAATTCCTTTTTGAATGATGTCGTTACTTTTTCTTCCCTTTATATTCGCGATAAATCCCAAGCCGCAGGAATCGTGTTCATTTCGAGGATCGTAGAGACCCTCCATTTTATTGCGTTTCTTATCAAAAATCTTCATTCGCTTTTTACTTTTTTTATCTTATTGTCTTTCTGAGGAGACTTTTTAATATAGTTTTCAACAAAAGAAAAGAAAGTTTATAATTTGTATTGTTTACGATTTTCTTGATGAAAAAGCAGGGAAAGAAATAATAGTTTACTATACATTCTCTAAAAAACTAAAGTTTATGATTTAAAAATGACCATTTTTCACGTTTTTGTTTTGTCTCTTATACAGGGCGCAACAGAGTTTTTGCCAGTCTCTTCTTCTGCCCACCTAGTTCTTTACAACAAATTTGTGATTGGTCTAAAGAACGATTTAAGCCTAGACATTGCCATGCATATTGGCAGCCTATTAGCAGTTATTTTGTTAGTTTCAAAACCCCTAAAGGAACATATGAACAAAGTTTTGATAAAAAATGGTGTGAGTAAATCAGTTTTTTTCCTGGCTTTAGCAACGTTTCCACTTGTATTTATGGCTTTATTCTTAGAATATGCTCGTCTTCTTGATCTATCAAGACAAGTAGAGATAATTGCGTTCTCCAATTTAATATTCGCTCTGTTACTTTTTGTGTCTGACAGAAAACCAAGCCAACGCAAATTTTCGGATATTACGGCAAGAGATGTTTTGGTGATAGGCATTTGGCAGTCTTTTTCTGCCTTTGCTGGAACGAGCAGATCTGGTGCCTCTATAACTGGTGCACGGTTTTTAAATTATGGCAGAAAAGATGCAATTATCATTTCTGCCGTATTAAGTATACCAGCAATAGTAATTTCGAGTGGCTACATTGGATTCAAATTTTTAAGTAGCCCAAACAAAATTGATATCGAATTTATTATCTATGCAACCGTATTTTCATTCATTTTTTCGTATTTAGCTCTTAAGTTCTTTGTAAAGTTTGGAGAGCTTTTTTCTTTCACTCCCTATGTAATCTACAGGCTCCTGCTCGGGTTAGCTTTGTTAACAGCATTATATTTCTAACCACGCTTAAAACGATTAACAATATTTGGCAAAATTATTTTAAGCTTCTTTGGCACTATACCTAAATCTGAAAACTTCTCGGTTTTTAATTCTACCAAGTTATCATTCTCTAGACTTTTAACCTGTGCCAAGGTTAAAAAGGCTGGTACAAAATCACCTGAAATTAAACGGAAAAAATCATTTGTTGCAGCAATTATTCTTGCCGGTAAAAAAGGTATTTTCAGTATAATCCTTTTTCGTTTGATTTCAGATAATAACATATCGATGAGCTCTTTAAATGTGTATGTTTCATCTCCACCTAATTCTAGATATCTTTTCCGCTGATCAGACTCAACCAATAAAGTTACAGCTTTGGCTACATCATCAACATATACCGGCTGAAACTTTGTATTCGAACCTACAACTGGAATAAATGGACTAATTGAGGATAATTTTGCAAACCTATTGAAAAATGTATCCTCATTTCCGAATATTAAAGAGGGTCTGATGATATTGGCATCCGGAAAGCAATCAAGAACGGCTTCTTCGCCAGCACCCTTAGACTTAAGCAGAAGACTGTTTGATTTGGATGATGCACCCAAGGATGATATATGAATAAATTGATTTACTCCTTGCCTCTTTGCCTCCCTAGCCAAATTTCTAGCTGCGTTTACGTGAAGATTGTTAAAAGACTGTGAACGTGTTTCAAAAAAAGTCGCTACACAATTGATTACACAATCTGACTCTCTTATATAATCCCTAAGCTTTTGCTCTTCTTTTATATC
>ENA-OSEY01000752-OSEY01000752.1-marine-metagenome-genome-assembly--contig:-NODE-752-length-23010-cov-11.865609_pt1 | contig 23010 bp, 20 predicted proteins | sample MGYA00248465_ERZ534230 | MGnify/ENA primary metagenome ERZ534230 (study PRJEB26409, sample SAMN06344110) | marine metagenome | isolation source: Sea water from surface | place: Atlantic Ocean:Southern...
TCAATTCGTTAAGTTTTGATCTAAAAAAAAAAATAAAAGAAGACTTAAAGAAAATCACAAAAAAAAAATCATTTTGTAAGATTAGCTTAAAAGAACCATTATTGATCGGAATATTAAATCTCACACCTGATAGTTTTTCAGATGGAGGACAATATAATCAAATTGGCTCAGCTTTAAAAAGAGTGAAATCACTATTAAAAGCTGGTTGTAAAATTGTTGATGTAGGAGGAGAGTCAACTCGACCGGGATCCAAAGATATAGATGAAAATATTGAATGGAAAAGAATAAAGAATTTACTTAAAAGAATTAGAAATTATAAATTTTTGTTATCTTTAGATACTAGAAAAACTTTTGTTATGCATAAAGCTTTAAGATATAAACTTAACATTATTAACGATGTTTCAGGCTTTTCATACGATTCCAAAACTATAGATTTCCTTAAAAAAACAAAACTTCCTTTGATCATTAATCATTCAAAAGGAGAACCAAGGACGATGCAAAGAAAACCTTCTTACAAGAATGTTCTTCTCGAGATATATGATTTTTTTGAAAAAAAAATTGATCTTTTAAGAAAAGCTGGAATAAAGCATAACAATATTGTTTTAGATCCAGGAATAGGTTTTGGAAAAAACTTGAAACATAATATTACCATAATGAACAATATTTCTATCTTCCACTCTTTAGGTTTTCCTATAATGTTAGGCTCTTCTAGAAAAAGATTTATAAAATATATTTCTGGTAAGAATGATAGCAATATTAGACTTGGAGGCACATTAGCATCATCCATTCATGCTATGATGAATGGAGTTCAAATAATGAGAGTTCATGACTTTAATGAAATTTCTCAAGGATTAAAGGTGTTTAAATCTATTAACAAATAAAATGTCAAAAAAATATTTTGGTACTGACGGAATTCGAGGAAAAGTTAATCAAGGAAATATCAATGGCGAAATGTTTTTTAAATTTGGTTTAGCAGCTGGAACTTATTTTAAAAATCTAAGAAAATCTAAACAAGTGGCAATTATTGCAAAAGATACAAGATTATCAGGTTATACATTAGAGCCCGCACTTGTCTCAGGTCTTGCATCAGCTGGAATGCACGTATTTTTATTGGGACCTTTACCAACAAACGGACTTGCAATGTTAACAAAAAAAATGAGAGCAAATATGGGAATTATGATAACTGCATCTCACAACCCCTATTACGACAATGGTTTAAAACTTTTTGGTCCAGATGGATTAAAATTATCAGATAAAATTGAAATGAGAATTGAAAAACTTATAGACTCTAAAATAATAAAAAATTTATCTAATCCTAAAAAATTGGGTAGAGTTAAAAGGTTAGAAAATGCGAATGATGACTATATTAAAATTTTAAAAAAAAATTTCCCTAGTAATTTTAATCTTAAAAAAATGAGGATTGCAATAGATTGTGCAAATGGTGCTGGATATAAATCAGCCCCAAATCTTTTAAAATCACTGGGTGCAAAAATTTATGAGACTGGAACTTCACCTAATGGATTTAATATAAACTCAAAATGTGGATCGACTTTTCCACAAAAAATACAATCATTCGTAAGAAAAAATAAAGCACACATTGGTATAGCTTTAGATGGTGATGCAGACAGGGTAATATTAGCAGATGAAAGAGGCAAAATAATAGATGGAGACCAAATTATTGGAATGTTGGCCACAAGATGGAAGAGAAAAAAAATATTAAAAGGTGGTGTAGTCGGAACCTTAATGTCAAATTATGGACTACAAAAATATTTCAAAAATGAAAAAATAAAATTCTTAAGGGCAAAAGTTGGTGACAGATATGTAAAAGAAAAAATGCAGAAAAATAAATTTAATTTGGGAGGTGAGCAATCAGGACATATTATTTTAGGAAAATTTGCAACTACAGGAGATGGCTTATTGGTTGCTTTGGAAGTATTGTTTGCAATGAGAAAAGGCAAAAAAGCTAGTGAAATTTTTAACGTATTTAAACCAACTAAACAATTATTGGAAAATGTTACTGTTAAAGATAAATCAATCATAGATACTCTTAAGTGTAAAAATGCTATCAAAAAAGCCTCTAAAATAATTAAAAAGCAAGGAAGAATTTTGGTAAGAAAATCTGGTACAGAACCTAAAATTAGAATAATGGTTGAAACAGATAATAAAAAATTATTATTAAATTGTATAAATATTGTTAAAAGATCTTTGAATTAATTTGAAAATAAAATCTAAAGTATTAGTAATTGCAGGATCAGACTCTTCTGGTGGAGCAGGTATTCAAGCAGATATTAAAACTATTACAGCCCTCGGTTCTTATGCAATGACAGCAATTACAGCGGTCACGTCTCAAAATACTGTTGGAATAAATTCTATAATTCCAATCCCAATAAATGTAATTTCAAAGCAAATTGAATTTACCTCAAGAGATATAAAACCAGATGCGATTAAAATAGGGATGTTGCATTCTGAAAGTGTGATTAAAACAGTTCTAAAATCATTAAATAAATTAAATATTAAAAAAATTATACTTGATCCTGTGATGGTAGCAAAAGGAGGTCAAAGATTAGTTAATAAAAAATCAATCAAATTATTGAAAAATAATTTATTAAAAAAAGTTACATTAGTTACTCCCAATGTTCCTGAGGCAGAAGTTCTTTCAGGTATTTCTATAAAAACAGTTGAAGACATGGTTTATGCTGCAAAAAAAATAAATATTTTAGGTGTAAAAAATGTTTTAATAAAAGGTGGTCATCTCAGTACAAAGAAAATTCACGACGTACTTTTAAGTAATAATAAAGTAGAGATATTCAATAGCAAAAAAATAATAACAAAAAATACTCATGGAACTGGTTGTACTCTTTCAAGTGCAATTGCTACATTTTATTCATGTGGAAAAACTCTAAAGAAATCTTGTGAGCTAGGAATAAATTATGTTAACCGTGCTATAATGTTAGGACCAAATTATGGTAAAGGCCATGGACCAATTAATCATATAAATAATATAGAAATAAAAAAAATTAAATGAAAAATGTTGCAGTAGTTGGATCTCAATGGGGTGATGAAGGAAAAGGAAAAATCGTAGATTGGTTGTCTAGTGAAGCTGATATTGTAGTGAGATTTCAAGGAGGCCATAACGCTGGGCATACGCTGGTGATAGATGGTATTACGTACAAGTTAAGACTTTTACCATCAGGAATAGTAAGAAAAGACAAAATTTCAATAATTGGAAATGGCGTGGTGGTTGATCCTTGGGCTTTGTTAGATGAAATTGATGAGATTAAATCTAAGGGTGTTAAAGTTAGTCCAGAAAATCTAATAATATCTGAGTCTGCAAATTTAATATTGCCATTTCATAAAGAAATGGATGAAATTAGAGAGGACGCTGCAGGAAATGCTAAAATTGGAACTACCAGAAGAGGTATTGGACCAGCATATGAAGACAAAGTTGGCAGAAGATCTATAAGAGTAATGGACTTAGTATCTGAGGAAAATTTAGACCATAGGCTTGAAACTGTATTGCTACATCATAACGCTATAAGAAAAGGACTGGGGAAAAAGGTCTACAAAAAAGATAAGTTAAAAAAGGATTTATTAAAAATTGCTCCAGAAATTTTAAAATATTCAAAACCAGTATGGAAAAAAATAGATGAATTTAAATCTCAAAACAAAAAAATTTTATTTGAAGGCGCACAGGGCGTTCTTTTGGATGTTGATCACGGTACCTATCCATTTGTAACTTCTTCCAATACTGTTGCATCTTCAGCTGCCACTGGTTCAGGTTGTGGGCCAAATTCCATAAATTATGTTTTAGGTATAACAAAAGCTTACACAACTAGAGTTGGTGAAGGACCTTTTCCCACAGAGTTAAAAGATAAAATTGGTGAAGAACTTGGTACCAAAGGTAAGGAGTTTGGAACGGTAACTAGCAGAAAAAGACGTTGTGGTTGGTTTGATGGGGTTTTAGTTAGACAAACAATTAAAATTTCAGGAATTAATGGAATAGCCCTAACTAAGCTCGATGTTTTAGATGATTTAGATCATGTGAAAATGTGTGTTGCATATGAATTAGATGGAAATAAGATTGATTATTTACCAGCAGCAGTTGACGATCAATTAAAAGTAAAGCCGATTTATAAATCTTTTGAAGGCTGGAAAACTTCTACAAAAGGAATAAAAAATTTTAAAGATTTGCCTGAAAATGCAAAAAAATATATTCGTGAATTAGAGCAATTTATAGAAACTAAAGTATCAAGTATCTCAACTAGCCCCGAAAGAAATGATACTATCTTAATTGTAGATCCTTTTAAAAATTAATTAGCAGGTAATAAATTTTTAGAGTTAGCTGAGTTAAGCATATGTTTTTGAAGTTTTTCAAATGCTTTATTCTCAATTTGTCTTATTCTTTCTCTACTGATTTTAAATTTTTTACTCAAGTCCTCTAAAGTTTTTGGACTATCAGTCAAACGTCTTGAATACAAAATTTCTTTCTCTCTTTCGTTAAGAATTTTTATTGAGTCTTTTAATAGATCTTTTCTTTGCTCCATTTCTTCTTGATGAGCAATTTTTAGATCATGGTCCATTGTTTTATCGACTACCCAATCTTGCCATTCATCCCCATCTTCGCCAATTGGTGCATTCAATGATTGTTCTTTACCTGACAATCGTCTATTCATTGAAACAACTTCATCTTCACTTACATCTAAAGTTGATGCAATTTTTTTAACGTCTTCATCTTTTAAATCTCCTTCATTTTTAGGAGCAATTTGATTTTTTAATTTTTTTAAATTGAAAAATAATTTTTTTTGAGCTGTGGTAGTACCTATTTTAACTAAACTCCAAGATCTCAAAATATATTCTTGTATAGCAGCCTTTATCCACCACATAGCATATGTTGCAAGTCTAAAACCTTTTTCAGGTTCAAATTTCTTAACAGCTTGCATTAGACCCACGTTGCCTTCTGATATTATTTCATTTAAGGGTAAACCATATCCCTTGTAGCCCATTGCAATTTTAGCAACTAATCGCAAATGACTTGTAACTAATTTTTCTGCAGATTTGACATTACCCGTATTTTTCCAATTTTTTGCCAACATGTACTCTTCTTCTGCATCAAGCATAGGAAACTTTTTGATTTGCTCTAAATATAGCGATAAACCACCTTCGTTGGTTAAAGCTGGATATTTGAATGTTGAACTACTCATTTGTAAGACTTATTTAATTAATTTTTTTAAATTTACAATGTATAAAATTTTAAGCATTTCTTAGGCTTTTTAGAATATTTTCAAGATCATTGGGTAATTTAGATTTAAAATTCATTCTTTTATTTTTAGTCGGATGAGTGAATCCTAAGCTGACGGCATGTAAAAATTGCCTGTCTAAATTCATGATTTTTTTTTCCAAGTCTTTATTTATATTTTTTATTTTTTTAAATTTTTTTTTATATTTTTGATCACCAACTATGTTGTTACCTTTATAACTCATATGAACTCTTATTTGATGGGTTCTTCCAGTTTCTAATTTACACTCAATTAAACTAAAAGTGGGAACTGTTTCTTTTTCGAATATTTCAAGCGTTTTATAATTTGTAATTGAATTTTTCCCTTTCGATAAACTAACAGACATTAATTGTCTATTTTTGGAGCTTCTTGTTATTAAAGTTTCTATTCTACCATTACTGGGTCTAAGTTTTCCCCAAACTAAAGTTTGATATTTTCTTTCTATTGAGTGTTCACTGAATTGATTTGACAAATTTTCATGCGTAAAATTGTTTTTTGCTATTACCACCAATCCCGAAGTATGTTTGTCAATTCTATGAACGATACCTGGTCTTAGTTCACCATTAATATTTGACAATTTTTTTTTATAATTAATTAGTGCGTTAACAAGTGTTTTGTCTTTATTACCCGCTCCTGGATGCATTGATATGTCTGCCTTTTTGTTTAACACAAGCAAATCATTGTCCTCATAAATTATCTCAATTTTATATTCAAATGGTTTAAGGTTTACTTCTTCAGGCTCAGGAATTATTAAGCTAATTTTATCGTTTATTTTGATTTTTTTAGAGGGATCATCATTAAGTTTATTGTTTATACTTAAATTTTTTTTAAGTATTAAATTCTTGATTTTAGATCTACTTAAATCTTTTTCATATTTATTTATAAATTGATCTACCCTAAGAATATCATCCTGTGTCCCTACTAATAAATTAATGATTTTTTTCATAAATTACTATATTAATACTTTATGCGCTCGTAGCTCAACTGGATAGAGCGCCAGATTTCGGCTCTGGAGGTTCAGGGTTCGACTCCTTGCGAGCGCGCCAAAAATTATTCACCTATATTAATTAATGTCCCTTTATCACGTGCCTTATTAAAAGAATAGTAAAATAAGGAAATTCCTAAAAATAGATAAAAAATGTTTAAATATATTGCAGACATTATACTTGAATAGTCCACAGTATTATTTACTAAAATTGATCTTGCTTCCTCAAAAATATAAACCAAAGGTAATAACTTTGCTACAGTTTGAAAAAACTCAGGCAATATTTCAATTGGATAATAAATACATCCTAAGGGTGCTAATAAAAAAAGCGACGACCATGCAATGTTTTCAAACGCTGGCCCATATCTTAGTAGACCTGATGAAACAAATAAGCCTAATGTAATCCCAAATGCATATAAACTAAAAAATAATAAAAAAAGAGGCGTACCAAGATCTAAAATTGATATACCAAATAATGGTGAGGTAATTAATATTGCAGGTACCAAACCTATCAAAGTTCTTAAAAGAGCAGTCAAAACTAATGATATAATTATTTCACTTATACGAAGAGGGGCAATAAATAAATTTGTAAAATTTCTACTCCAAATCTCCTCTAAAAATAACATATTGAAACTTATGCTTGATCTAAATAAAAAATCGTAAAGAATTGCGCAACTTAGTATGACCCCAACAGTATTATTGTAGTAATCACTATACACCGTAAAAAACTTTGAAATAAACCCCCAAAGGATTATTTGAATTGTAGGCCAATAAATTAAGTCTAAAATTCTTGGTAGAGAACCTTTTATTAAAAAAAAGTGTCTTAAGAAAAGTCCTAAAATTCTATTATAACTCATTTTTAGTTCTATTAAGTTTTAAAAAAACTTCTTCTAAGTTTTTTTTACCATGTTTATTAATAATTTCTGACGGCGTGCCTCTATCTATAATTTTTCCGTCTTTCATCATTAAAATACTTTTGCAAAGCCTTTTTACTTCATCCATATTATGGGAAGCAAGCAAGATTGACATTTTTTTTTCTGATGAAATTTTTTCTATAAAAGTTCTGACAAAATCTCCTGTTTCTGGATCTAATGAAGCTGTTGGCTCATCTAATAATAAAATGTCTGGATCATTAACTACTGCTTTTGCAAGACTGACTCTATTTTTTTGGCCTGAGGAAAGTTCACCAGTTTTTTTATTTATAAACTCACCCAATCTTAATGTTTCGGTAAGATAATCAATACGATTATTTATATCATGAACAGAATATAATTTACCATAAACCATTAGATTTTCTTTGACAGTAAGTTTTTTTGGTAACTCAATATAAGGAGAAATAAAATTCATTTTTTTTAGAAGATTTATTCTATTCTTTTCAACATTAAGACCATTTATTATAACCTCACCGCTTGTTGGTTTTAATAAGCCTAACATCATTCCAATTGTTGTAGTTTTGCCACACCCATTTGGACCTAGTAAACCGAGAATTTCACTTTCGTTTATACTAAAACTAATTTCTTTTACAGCTTCAAAACTTGAAAAATTTTTAGATAAATTATTTACGCTTACCAAAGTATTCATTTATTTTTTTGAGGAAGCTTTTTGCAGCCTGTCATTTATTGCTAACCCGATCCCTTTATTTTCTATTTTTTCAACAGCAATTTTTTTATATCCTTTTTTTTTAATTATTCTTAAAACAGAATACAGGTTTCTTGCCGCCTCTTTTAAATTTTTGTTTTTACTAAGATAATGAAAATTTTTATTACTATTTTTTCTTTTTTTAATTAGTATAAATGCCTCATCTTGACTTGCTTCTTTACAGTTCATTCTTAACGGTATACCCGGAGAATAATGCAATCTATTTTGACCTGGTACTTTCATATAAGTTTTTTTTCTGTAAAATAACTTTCTTTTTAATGCTTTACTTAATTTATTAATATCTATACTGCCAATACGAAGGACTTCAGGCTTACCTATTAAATTTATAATTGTAGACTCTAAACCAATCTTAGAAAGACCTCCCTCAATAATATATTTTATTTTTTTACCAAACTCTTCTTTTACATGGTTTTTTGTTACAGGACTTACTCTTGATGAAATGTTTGCGCTAGGAGCAGCCAATGGATAATTTAAAATTTTCAAAAGACTTTTAGCTCTAGGATGTGATGGAAATCTAACAGCAAGTGTTTTTTTCTTATTTGTTACAAATTTTGAAATTTTACTATCCTTTTTTAATTTTAAAATAAACGTTAGTGGACCTGGACAAAATTTATTATAAAGATCTGTAAAATTCTTATTTAAAATACAATCTCTTTTTAACATTTCAAGACTGTCATAATGAACTATTAAGGGATTATTTTTTGGCCTTTTTTTTAATTTGAATATTTTTAATACAGCCTTACTGGAGTAAGCGTTAGCAGCTAGTCCATAAACAGTTTCTGTTGGCATACCTATACAATTGTGTTTATCGAGGAAATATTTACCTTTTTTAATATTTGAAAGATTATTATTCATGTAATAATAAAACTAATATATGAAAGATAAAAATTTACCAGATGATATTAAAGCAAAGTCACTAGATGAATTAAGAGAAATTCTCAATAGTTTATTAACTAAAATCGAAACATCTCCAAATTTGGAAAATTCTGCTGATGATTACCAAAAATTAATTAAAGTTAACAATTTAATAGAAAAAAAATTTCAATCTCTCTCAAAAGAAATTAGCAATAATTCAAAATCAAAAATTGATGAAATTATAAAAAAAAATGCAAAAAAAACTAAATAAAGTTGCAAGAGATACTAATACATTCTTAAAAAATTACCTCAGAAGTCAAAAACAAACAAAATTAATAGATCCAATCAAATATGGATTGTTTCCTGGAGGGAAAAAAATAAGGGTAAAAATTTTAGTTGATATAGGTAAGATTTTATCAGTTCCTTACAGACATTTAATTAGAATCGGAGCTGCCATAGAGTGTATTCATGCATATTCATTAATTCACGATGATTTACCATGTATGGATGATGATGACATAAGAAGAGGAAAGTTAACTGTTCATAAAAAATATGGAGAGTCGACAGCTGTTTTGGCAGGTAATTCACTTTTAACAATGGCTTTTGAAATAATTAGTGAAAAAAAATTCCCTATTCAAGATAAAAAGAAAAACCAGCTTGTTCATATTCTTGCAGCTAGCTCAGGTCATACCGGAATAGCGGGTGGGCAGTTTCTTGATTTGAGTTTTGAAAGACAGAGAATAGGAAAAAGTAAAATATTAGAAATGCAATTAAACAAAACTGGTAAGTTGTTTATGTTCTCAACTTTAGCTCCAGTGATTTTGAGTAATAAGAAAAATATATTCAAAAAATTTTCTAATTTAGGTCTAGAGATAGGTTTATTATTTCAAATAATTGATGATTTATTAGATTTCAAAGGAAATGCAAAAAAATTAGGCAAAAAAATTCATAAAGACAAGAAAAAAGGTAAAGCAACTTTAATAAGTTTACTCGGATACAAAAATACTGTTAAGTACTGTAATTTTAAAAAAGATAAAATATTTAAAGTTTTAAAAAACTTAAAAAAAAGTAATGATTTAAAAGATACGATTGAATTTATTGTTAATAGGGAAAAATGAAAAAATATAAGTTTTTAGATAAAGTAAAATTTCCATCTGATATTAGAAAATTAAAATTAAGTGAACTTAAAATACTTTCTAACGAAGTAAGAGAAGAATTGATTGATGCTGTTTCAGTTACGGGAGGTCACTTAGGAGCTGGATTAGGTGTGGTTGAACTCAGCGTTGCTTTACATTATGTTTTTGATACTCCAAATGATAAATTGGTTTGGGATGTGGGACACCAATCCTACCCACATAAGATTCTGACAGGTCGTAAAGAAAAAATTAGAACTTTAAGACAAGGAAATGGCTTATCCGGTTTCACAAAAAGATCAGAGAGCGAATATGATCCTTTTGGTGCAGCTCATAGTTCCACATCTATTTCTGCAGCACTTGGTATAGCAACAGCTAATAAACTATCAAAAAAAAATGATAACGTAGTTGCAGTAATTGGAGATGGAGCAATTAGTGCCGGCATGGCTTATGAGGCAATGAATAATGCCGGAACTTCAAAAACAAAAATGATAGTTATTTTAAACGACAATGATATGTCAATTGCAAAACCTGTTGGAGCAATGAGAACATATCTAGCAAAATTATTTACTGGCAAGATGTATTTTAGTTTTAGGGAAACTGTAAAATTAATTATTTCATCGTTTTCTAAAAGATTTAGTAAAAAAGCTGGACAAGCTGAAGATTTTTTTAGAAGTGCTGTCACAGGAGGCACCTTATTTAATTCATTAGGATTTTATTATGTAGGTCCAATAGATGGTCATGATATAGAAACACTGGTTTCAGTTTTAAAAAACGCAAAAAACAGTAATTTTAATGGACCTATAATGATACATATCAAAACTGAAAAAGGGAAAGGCTATCAATTTGCAGAGAAGTCAAATGATAAGTTTCACGGAGTTTCAAAATTTAATGTCAAAACAGGAGTTCAGCAAAAGTCAAAAGCAACTGTACCATCTTATACTAAAGTTTTTGCTGAAACATTAATTAAACATGCAGAGAGAGATAGTAAAATAATTGGAGTTACAGCAGCTATGCCATCTGGTACTGGGATGGATTTATTTGGAAAAAAATTTCCCGAAAGAATGTACGATGTTGGAATAGCTGAACAGCACGCGGTCACATTTTCTGGGGGATTAGCAACCGAGGGATACAAACCTTATGCTGCTATATATTCTACTTTTTTACAAAGGGCTTATGATCAAGTTGTGCATGATATTGCAATTCAAAGCTTACCAGTTAGATTTGCAATTGATAGAGCTGGATTAGTTGGAGCTGACGGCCCAACGCACGCAGGTTCATTTGATATTACATTTTTATCTACATTGCCAAATTTTGTTGTGATGGCAGCTAGTGATGAGTCAGAGTTAGTTAAGATGATTAATACCTCGGTTGATATAAATGACAGACCAAGTGCCTTTAGATACCCAAGAGGTAATGGGTTTGGAATTATGCTTCCAGATATAAGTGAAAAAATTGAAATTGGAAAAGGCAGAATAATTCAAGAGGGAAAAAAAATAGCTTTAATTAATTTTGGAGCACGATTAAATGAGTGCAAAATTGCAGCACAAAATTTGGAGAAAAAAGGCTTAAGCATAACTATTGTAGATGCAAGATTTTGTAAGCCACTTGATGAAAATTTAATGTGGCAAGTTGCTAGAAATCACGAAATATTAATTTCAATTGAGGAGGGCTCAATAGGTGGATTTGGCTCTCACTTGAGTAAGTTTTTATCCGATAAATCTTTATTAGAAAAAATAAAATTCAGATCTATGATTTTGCCTGATAGATTTATAGAGCATAATGATCCAAAAAAAATGTATGAAGAGGCTGGTTTAGATAGCCAGGCAATAGAAAACAAAATTTACGAAATAATTGACTCTAAAATTCTAGCTCAAAAGCAGAATTAGTTACCGCACTGAGCTTTATTCATTAAATAATGATCGAGTAATACGCAATGCATCATTGCTTCACCAATAGGGACTGCTCTTATTCCAACACATGGGTCGTGACGCCCTTTGACTGATATAGAAGTATTTTTTCCGAATTTATCAATAGTTTTTCTAGAGGACAGAATCGATGAAGTTGGTTTTACGGCAAAAGATACTATTATTTCTTGTCCACTAGATATACCTCCAAGTATGCCTCCAGCTTTATTTGATTTAAATTTTATATTTTTTCCTTTTGAAATAATCTCATCAGAATTTTCTTCACCAGTTAATTGAGCTGCATTCATACCAGATCCTATATTTACTCCTTTAACTGCGTTAATACTCATCATTGCTGAGGCTAAATCCATATCAAGCTTTGCATATATAGGTGCTCCTAGCCCAACTGGCACACCTCTTGCTCGTACTTCAATAATAGCACCACAAGATGAACCCGATTTTCTGATGGCCAACAAATATTTTTCCCATAACTTTATAATTTTTTTATCTGGACAAAAAAATGGATTTTTCCCTATTTCTTTATCATTCCATCTAGTTACATCACAACCTAATATTCCAAGTTGGGTAACCGCTCCTACGACTTTATATTTTTTCCCTATTTTTTTTTCTAAAACTTTTTTTGCTATTGCTCCAGCGGCTACTCTAGAGGCAGTTTCTCGTGCTGACTGTCTACCACCTCCTCGGTAATCTCTAATCCCATATTTTTTAAAATATGTAAAATCTGCGTGACCAGGTCTAAATTTATTTTTTATGGTTTCGTAGTCTCTTGACCTCATATCCTTGTTATAAATAATTAGTGATATTGGGGTCCCTGTTGTTTTCCCTTCAAAAACACCAGACAATATCTCGACTTTATCGTCCTCTTTTCTTTGCGTAGTAAACTTAGATTGTCCTGGTTTCCTTTTATTTAGTTCTCTTTGAATATCTTCCTGTTTTAAAGCTACATTGGGTGGACAACCATCAACAACACATCCTATAGCTGGCCCATGTGACTCTCCCCATGTAGTAAAACGAAAAAACTTTCCAAAAGTATTAAATGACATTATTGTATTATATAAATTATTTTGTTTAAATTATGAATCAAAAAAACTCTCTTGGACTAGATATTTGCTTTAAGGATGAGGATAATCCTTTTAAATTATTTGAAGAATGGTTTGATTTGGCCAAAGAAAAAGAGCCAAATGACCCAAATGCCTTAGCATTGGCAACTTCTGATAAAGAGGGAAATCCTAATGTACGAATGGTTTTATTGAAAGGCTTCAGCGAGAAAGGTTTTGTGTTTTATACAAATTTAAACAGTCCAAAAAGCAAAGCTTTGTTTGCTAACCCCAAAGCCTCAATGTGCTTTCATTGGAAAAGTTTATTAAGACAAATAAGAATTTTTGGATCAATAGAAAATGTCTCAGATAAAGAAGCTGATGATTATTATAATTCAAGAAAATATGGTAGCAGAATAGGAGCCTGGGCATCAAAACAAAGTACAACTTTAAAAAATAGAGATGAGCTATTATCATCTATAGAAAAATACAAAAAAAAATATCCAGACACAAATGAAGTGCCAAGACCTGAACATTGGTCAGGATGGAGATTAATTCCAAATGAAATAGAATTTTGGTTAGACGGTGAAAATAGAATTCATGAAAGATTAAAATACAAATTTGAGCAAAATAAATGGGATAAGTTTTTACTTAGTCCTTAAAAAGATCTTTCGATACTAAAAGACGTTAACTTTTTTAGAATATTCTTTTCTTCACAATCTTTAATAACATTTAAAGAATTTGACGCTAGCGAAATAAAATAATCCGCTTTTTGGTAACACTCTGATATCACATTATATTTTGTTATCAGATCTAACACAAACTTAAATTCATTTTCATTACGATATTCTTTTGTAAACAATTTTTTTAATTTTATTTTTTCATCTGAATTACATTTTTGGTTTAATATGATTACAGGAAGTGTAATTTTACCCTCAAAAAAGTCATTTCCAATTTTTTTCCCAAATTTTTGTATTTGAGAGTTGTAGTCTAAAGTATCATCTGCAATTTGAAATGTTATACCTAGATTTTTGCCATACGAGTCTAACGCATCCTTAATTTTCTCCTCTTGCTGACCAAGTATTGCACCAACTCTGCTAGAAGCTGAAAATAAGGAAGCTGTTTTAGATGTTATTATTTTTAAATATGTTTCTTCTATAATATCTAACTCAGACTTATGTTGTAATTGTAGTACTTCACCTTGTGCAATTTGTGCTGAAGTTGATGATAATAATTTTAAAACTTCAATATTACCATCTTCCACCATCATTTCAAAACATCTACTTAAAAGATAATCCCCGACCAGAATTGAGGCGTTGTTTCCCCAAATTGATCTAGGAGTTTTTTTTCCTCTCCTAATTTCTCCATTATCAAGTACATCATCGTGCATTAACGTAGCAGCATGAATTAACTCGACACATGCAGCAAGATTTACGTCTCTCCCACCTTTTGAATAACCACATAATTTTGCAGATCCTAAAGTTATTAAAGCCCTAAGTCTTTTTCCACCTGTGCTTAAGTTGTAAGTTGTCATCTTTTCTACCAAAGAGACATCACTTTTTAACTTATTTTTGATCTTATCTTCAACAAGCTCTAATTTATGCTCTACAGAATTTCTTAGATCTAAATAAGCATTATTAATTTTTGTTTTAAGTTGTATTACCGAACCCATGAACTTAAGTTAATATAATTGCGCATTAATCATACTTATCAATTGACGCACCCTAAACTTCAACTATAAGTAGACTTTATATTATTAAAAAAATTTTATAAGCATTAACAATGTTCTCTTTTTTCAAAAAAAAAAAAATTATTCCTCATATAAGATTAACTGGAGTCATAGGAAGCGTAGGAAAATTTAAACAAGGAATTGATTTTAATGGTCAAGAAGAAATTATTAAAAAAGCCTTTGCAATAAAAAAGTCACCTGCAGTTGCTATATCAATTAATTCACCTGGGGGATCACCAGTACAATCCCATTTAATTTATAGTTTCATTAGAAGACTTGCTAAAAAAGAAAAAAAGAAAGTTATTGTTTTTGCTGAGGATGTTGCTGCATCAGGTGGATATCTTATAGCCTGTGCTGGTGATGAAATTTATGCCAATTCAAGTTCTATAATTGGATCTATAGGAGTTATTTATTCATCATTCGGATTTAAAGATTTAATTCAAAAAATTGGAGTACAAAGAAGAGTTTATACAGCTGGAAAGAATAAAAGCACTTTAGATCCATTTATGGATGAAAAAAAAGAGGATATTGATAGACTTAAAAATATTCAATTGGATCTTCATAAAGATTTTATAAATGTTGTTGAAACTAGCAGAGGATCAAAACTAAAAAAGGATTTAGGAATAGAATTATTTTCTGGGGAGTTTTGGTCTGGTAGCAAATCAAAAGAATTGGGATTAATTGATGGAATAGGTGATGCAAACCACATTTTAAAAGAAATTTATGGTGAAGATGTTGTAATTAAAAAATTTGAGAAGAGCAAAGGATGGCTTGCTAAAAGATTATCATCAGAAAATTATATTGATAGTTTGTCAAATGTAATCGAAGAAAAATCTATTTGGCAAAGGTATGGCTTCTAAAAAAAAAACTAAGATACAAACTTTTCAAGATACAATTTTTACTCTACAAAAATTTTGGGCAAATCACGGGTGTGTAATTTTACAACCATATGATTTAGAAGTAGGGGCTGGAACTTTTCATCCAGCTACAACTCTGAGATCACTTGGACCAAAACCTTGGAAATCAGCTTATGTTCAACCATCTAGAAGACCAACTGATGGAAGATACGGAGAAAATCCAAATAGATTACAACACTACTATCAGTTCCAAGTAATAATAAAACCATCACCCAAAAATATAAAAAAATTATATTTGAATAGCTTAGAAAACCTAGGCATTAAACATAGTGAACATGATATTAGATTTGTAGAAGATGATTGGGAAAGTCCAACCCTAGGTGCTGCTGGATTGGGCTGGGAGGTTTGGTGTGATGGTATGGAAGTAACTCAATTTACTTATTTTCAAAAAATGGCTGGCATGGATTGTAAACCTATTTCAGTTGAACTTACATATGGACTAGAAAGACTTTGCATGTTTACCCAACAGAAAAAAAACGTGTTTGATTTAGTTTGGAATAACGAAGGTATTCTTTATAGGGATGTTTTTTTACAATCAGAAAAAGAATTTTCAGCTTATAATTTTGAATTTGCAAATGTAGATAATCTGTTCAAAATTTTTGATATGGTTGAACTAGAAACAAAATTATTACTAGAAAAAAAACTGCCATTACCCGCTTACGATCAATGTTTAAAGGCAAGTCATGTTTTTAACGTTTTAGATGCAAGAGGAGCGATTAGTGTTGCTCAAAGAGCAGAGTATATTGCAAAGATAAGAGATATGACAAAAAGCGTAGGGCAAGTTTGGGTAGATAATCAAAAGTAAAAAATAAAATGTCAGAATTTTTTATAGAACTTTTTAGTGAAGAAATTCCTGCAAATTTACAGAATAAGACAAGACAAGATTTTTTTCAAAATTTAAAAGAATTTTTAGAAAAAGAAGACATAAAATATAGTGGTGAAGCTACAGCTTTTTCAATACCGAATAGATTAATCGTTTATTTTCAAAATATATCAAAAAAGATTACCAAAAAAGAAAATGAAATTAGGGGCCCCAATATTAATGCTCCAGAGGATGCTTTAAATGGTTTTTTAAAATCATACAAGATATCCATAGATAAAACTTATAAAAAAAAAACTGATAAAGGAGAATTTTATTTCTTCAAAAAACCCTCTGAAAGTATTGAAACAAAGTTTGTTTTGCAAAAAAATTTACCAAAAATTTTAGATAAGACATCTTGGAAGAAATCTATGCGCTGGGCTGACCATGAACTATATTGGGGAAGGCCACTTAAATCTATACTTTGTTGTTTTGACAATAAGACTTTGGAATTTGAATACCATCACCTAGTTTCATCAAATATCACTTTCATCGATAAAGATTTTGAGCAAAAAACAAAGAAGTTTGTCAGATTTAAGGATTACCTAGCTTTTTTTAAGTCACAAAATATCATTTTAGATAATAAAAAAAGAGAGCAATTTATTGTAGATCAATTGAACAGAATAGCAAAAAAAGAAAACTTAAAAATTCATTTCAACTCTACTCTTTTAAATGAAGTCACCAACATAGTTGAAAAACCAAATATAATTAAATGTAGATTTAATAAAAGATTTCTTGAGATCCCAGATGATATATTAGTGACCACAATGCAGGTTCATCAAAAGTATTTTCCGACATTTGATAGCAGAGATAATTTAACAAATAATTTTTTTCTAGTTGCAGATAATAAAGACAGTAAAGGTTTAATAAAAATAGGTAATGAAAATGTAGTCGAGGCCCGTTTAAATGATGCGAAATTTTTTTGGGATAAAAATAAAACTCAAAATTTGGTTAAGGGCATATCAAATTTAAAAAAACTAAGTTATTTTGAGGGATTAGGATCTTACTTTGAAAAAATTCAAAGACTTAGAAAATTAGGTGCCTTAATTTCTGACGAATTACTAATAAGCAAAGAAAAAGTTGAGATAGCCAGTTCAATTTGTAAAGTAGATTTGACATCAGATTTAGTAAATGAGTTCCCGGAACTTCAAGGCGTAATGGGAGGTCATTTTGCAAAATCACAAGGTTTTGATAACGATATATGCTTGGCTATAAGGGAACATTATTTACCCATAGGTCCAGAAACAAAAACTCCAAAAAAACCTTATTCTGTTACATTAGCTATGAGCGATAAATTGGATACTCTGTCAGGTTTCTTTGCAATTAATTTGAAGCCTACTAGTTCAAAAGACCCATTTGCGTTGAGAAGATCTGCTATTGGTCTTATTAGGCTAATAGTAGAAAATAAATTAGAAATTAAATTAAAAGATATAATAAATTATTCATTTTCACTTTTTAGTGAACAGGATGTGAATTTTGATATTAAATTAGCTCAACAGGATTTATATAGATTCATATCAGATAGACTAAGATTTTATATGAAAGAAAAAAATATTAGACCAGATATTATTGAATGTTCTATGAGTAGTTACAATACAGATCAAATTTATAAAATATATAATAAAGCGTTTATTTTAAATAAACTAATCGATAAAAATATAGGTCAAGATATTATTTTCTCATATAAAAGAGCCTCAAATATTTTAAGTGATGAGGTTAAAAAAAATAAATTTGAATTGTCCGAGACTACTGATCCAGGATTATTTAAAAATGACTCTGAAAAAAAATTATATAAAAAGATACAGGAAATAAGAAAATATTTTACAAGTCTAGGTAGTGGAGAGAATTGTGAGAAAACTCTTGAGGTGTTGGCAGAAGCAAAAATAGAAGTATCAAATTTTTTTGAGGATGTAATTGTCAATGATGATGATGAGGTTTTAAAAAAAAATCGTTTGGAACTTTTACAATTGTTATGTAAAACCTTCAATAATTATATAAATTTTTCAAATATAGAGAGCGCTTAATGAGTAATTTAGTTTTTAATTTTAATTCTAAAAAGTCAAAGAATTTAAAAAACCCAAAATTTATCTTAGGTGGCAAAGGCGCGAACTTGGCTCAAATGGGAAAACTAGGATTACCAGTTCCCCCTGGCTTCACAATTTCCACGGAAGTTTGTGAAATTTTTTACAAAAATAATAAAAAATTAAATTCAAAACTGATTAAATCTATTAACCTTGAATTAAAACAAGTTGAGACTGAGTGTGGAAAAAAATTTGGTGATTTAAACAATCCACTTTTGGTTTCAGTTAGATCTGGAGCAAGAGTCTCTATGCCAGGAATGATGGATACCATTTTAAATCTTGGATTAAATGATAAAACTGTAAACGCATTAGCTAAAAAAACCTCTAACATGAGGTTTGCAAAAGATAGCTACAGAAGATTTATTCAGATGTATTCAAACGTTGTTTTAGGTATAGAAAGTTATAATTTTGAGGAACTGATCGAAAACTATAAGTTAACAAAGGGTGTTTTAATGGACACTGATCTAGATGAAAATGATTGGGATGGTTTAATTAAAGATTTCAAAAATGTTGTTAAAGAAAAAACAAAGAAACAATTTCCCCAAGATGTATATGAACAATTATATGGAGCAATTTCTGCTGTGTTTTTGTCTTGGGAAAGCAATAGAGCAAAAGTTTATAGAAAGTTAAATCAAATACCATCTGAATGGGGAACAGCTGTTAATGTTCAATCAATGGTTTTTGGAAATATGGGAGACGATTGTGCAACTGGGGTTGTTTTTACAAGAAATCCATCTGATGGAAAAAATGAAATTTATGGCGAATATTTAATTAATGCCCAGGGTGAAGATGTTGTAGCAGGAACTCGAACTCCAAATTACATTACAAAAAAAGCACATAAAGATTCACAATCAAAAGGAAAATCAATGGAAGAAGCTATGCCAAAAGTATTTTCTAAACTAAAAAAAATTCTATTACTTTTAGAGAAACATTATAAAGATATGCAAGATGTAGAATTCACTGTTGAAAACTCAAAACTTTGGATGCTTCAGACAAGATCTGGAAAAAGAACAGCTAAGTCAGCTGTGAAGATAGCTGTGGACATGGTTAAAGAAAAATTAATCTCAAAAAAAGAGGCTGTGTTAAGAGTGGATGCAAATTCACTAGACACATTGCTCCATCCAACACTTGATGAAACAAAAGATATAAAAACTATCGCAAAAGGTTTGCCAGCATCACCAGGTGCAACAAGTGGAAAGGTAGTTTTTACATCAGACGAAGCAGAAAGATTAAATGGCATGATGCAAGATACAATACTAGTTCGTGTAGAAACATCCCCTGAAGATATTCATGGTATGCATGCAGCAAAAGGAATTTTAACAGCAAGAGGAGGCATGACAAGCCACGCTGCTGTTGTTGCAAGAGGCATGGGTAGACCATGTGTTTCTGGATCAAGTGAAATCGATATTAATTATGATGATAAACTTTTTAAAACTTCCTCAAATGTTGAAATAAAAGAAGGTGATATAATTACAATCGATGGATCTACAGGTAGAGTAATTTTAGGAGAAGTTCCAACTATAAAACCAGAGATTTCAGGAGATTTTTCAAAATTAATGAATTGGGCTGATAAATTTAGGAAATTAAAAGTTAGAACTAATTCTGAAACTCCTCTAGATACAAAAACTGCTAGAGACTTCGGAGCTGAAGGAATTGGTTTATGTAGAACAGAGCATATGTTTTTTGATGAAGATAGAATTCTTTCAGTAAGAGAGATGATTTTATCTAAAACTATTGATGACAGAAATAAAGCTTTGGCTAAACTTCTTCCTCATCAAAAGAAGGATTTTACTGAAATTTTTGAAATTATGAGTGGCTTACCAGTAACTGTAAGGCTGTTGGATCCACCTTTACATGAGTTCTTACCTAAAAACGATAAAGAGATAAGCGATCTCAGCAATGTTACAGGTCTACATGTAAACGAAATAAAATCTAGAACAGAAGAATTACATGAACACAACCCAATGCTTGGACACAGAGGATGTAGATTAGGAATATCTTTTCCAGAAATTTATGAAATGCAGTGCAGAGCAATTTTTGAGGCTCTAATAGATTGTAAAAAAAGAAAACTTAAGTCCACTATGCCAGAAATAATGATCCCACTTGTTTCAACAGAGGCAGAAATAAAAATCATGAAAGACTTAGTTATTAGGGTAGCAAAAAAAGTTCAAGACGAGCACAAAACTAAAGTAAATTTTTTGGTTGGAACAATGATTGAATTACCAAGAGCAGCAATAAAAGCAAAAGATATAGCAAAACATGCTGAATTTTTTAGTTTTGGAACAAATGACTTAACCCAAACAACTTTTGGTATCAGCAGAGATGACAGTGGAAAGTTTTTGAACGATTATATAGAAAATAAAATATTTGATATTGATCCTTTTATTTCGATTGATGATGGTGTTGGTGACTTAATTGAAATTGCAACTTTAAAAGGAAAAAAACAAAATAAAAATATTAAACTTGGTATTTGTGGTGAGCATGGGGGAGATCCAAAAAGTATTAATTTCTGTTCTAGAACTGGATTAAATTATGTTTCTTGTTCACCTTACAGAGTTCCTGTTGCAAGATTGGCTGCAGCACAAGCTGAGTTAATTAAAAAATAAGCAAACTACTATCGAAACTTTTTGCACTATGTGTAATTGAACCAACTGAGATTCTGTTTACCCCAGTTTTACTAATTTTTGTTATATTTTTTAAGTTAGCGTTTCCAGAATACTCAGTTTCATATTTACCTTTGCAAATTTTTAAATATTTTTTTAATTGAGTAAGACTTACATTATCAAATAAAATCCTATTAAATTTTAGACCCAAAACATTATTTAATTGTCTCAAATTTTCGATTTCAACTGTTACTTTTTTTTTAGTTTTTAAAGATTTTTTTATTATATTTCTTAATGATGTCTCTGATTTAAAATGATTTTCTTTTATAAGCACTTCATCACTTAGATTATATCTATGATTATACCCACCACCTTTTCTAACAGCGTATTTTTCTAACAATCTTAAATTTGGTGTTGTTTTTCTTGTGCAACAAATTTTTGTTTTATTTTTAACTTTGCTAACATATTGATTTGTGATGGTTGAAATACCTGAGGCATGATTAAGAAAATTAAGAGCGGTTCTCTCGGCAATCAAAATCGTTTTTGTTTTTGCAGTTATTTCAGCAATAATTTGATTTCTTTTAACTTTTTTACCATCTTTAATTCTCTGTAAAAATTTACTTTTTCTTTCCAAAAGTTTGAAAGCTGCCTTGCAAAAATTAATACCAGATATTATTCCACTCTGTTTTGATATTATCTTGGCTTGAACTATTTTATTCTTCGAATTTAAAAGTTTTGTTGTTATGTCACCATTTGGTTTTAAATCTTCTTCAAGAGCTTTAAGAACTAAATTATTTATATATTTTTGGTTTATTTTTTGCACTGATCTAACGACCAATTTCAGTCATTCTTTCAACAGATTTTCTAGCTTTTTCTATTGTCTCTTTGGACATTAAAATTTCGTTCGTTTCGTTTTTTAAACAATCTAAAATTTTTGGAAGAGTTATTCTCTTCATATGTGGACATAAGTTACAAGGTTTTATAAATTTTACATTAGGGTTATCAACTTGAACATTGTCACTCATTGAGCATTCCGTAACCATCATAACCTTCTCTGGCTGGTTTTCCTTTACATACTTTATCATACCACTAGTTGAGCCAGTAAAATCACTTGCGTTAATAACATCTGGTGGACATTCAGGGTGAGCGATTACTTTAATGCCAGGATTATTTTTTCTAATTTCATTTATTTCTTGATCGTTGAATTGTTCATGTACCTCACAAGTACCTTTCCAAGAAATTATCTCAACATCTGTCTGAGTTGCCACATATTTTGCAAGATAATCATCAGGTAAAAAAATCACTTTTTTAACACCTAGGGAATTTACTATCTTTACAGCGTTGGCAGAAGTACAACAGACATCAGTCTCTGCTTTAACATCTGCAGAGGTATTTACATATGAAACAACCGGAACACCTGGATATTGTTTTTTCAATTTTCTAACGTCTTCACCTGTTATCGAAGAAGATAATGAGCAGCCAGCACGCATATCAGGTAACAAAACTTTTTTGTTTGGACTCATTAATTTTGCTGTTTCAGCCATGAAGTGCACTCCACACATAACAATTATGTCAGCTTTTGTTTTTGCTGCTTCAACTGCAAGCGCTAATGAGTCGGCTGAAAAATCTGAGATACCATGATAAATTTCTGGGGTCTGATAATTATGGGCAAGTATTACCGCATTTTTTTCTTTTTTTAGTTTGTTAATTTCATAAATATATGGAGCGTGAGTAGACCACTCTATTTCTGGCATTATGTCGGATATTTTTTCGTAAATCGGATTAGTTGCTTTTTTTACTTCTGAGTTAAATTCCATATGTAATCCTATCAACTTGAAAGAAGATTGTCATTCAATTAATGTGACGCATACGCGGCCGTGCTGAAACTGGTAGACAGGCTTGGTTGAGGGCCAAGTGGGGCTTCCCCATGAGAGTTCGAGTCTCTCCG
>ENA-OSEY01000754-OSEY01000754.1-marine-metagenome-genome-assembly--contig:-NODE-754-length-22968-cov-3.339653_pt1 | contig 22968 bp, 24 predicted proteins | sample MGYA00248465_ERZ534230 | MGnify/ENA primary metagenome ERZ534230 (study PRJEB26409, sample SAMN06344110) | marine metagenome | isolation source: Sea water from surface | place: Atlantic Ocean:Southern...
TTCTCTTGGTGCTTATGAAATTGCAAAGTCAGATGGAAATGCAGTCGTAAATCTAATAGCTACAGGATCTGAAGTTTCTATTGCAATTGAAGTATGTGAAGAATTAAAGAATATGAATATTAGTTCCAGAGTAATTTCTGCTCCATGCTTTGAATTATTTAATAATCAAGAAAAAGATTATATTGAAAATACACTAGGTGATGGACTTAGAGTTGGTATTGAAGCTTCTACTGGGCATGGTTGGTATAACTATCTAGGTGATAGAGGTTTATTTATTGGGATGGAAACATTTGGTGCGAGTGCTCCAGCTGATCAATTATATAAAAATTTTGGTATTGATAAAGAGAGTATAATTAATAAAATTATGAATAACTTATAAGGGGGGTAACATGGCGACTAAGATTGCAATTAATGGATTTGGAAGAATTGGAAGATTGGCTCTAAGAGCAGTTATCGAGTCTGGTAGAAAAGATATCGATGTTGTTGCTATCAATGACCTTGGATCAGCAAAATTTAATGCTCATCTTCTACAATATGATTCTGTTCACGGAACACTATCGAAAAAAGTAAATAGTAGTAAATCTTCTATTAGAATAGGTAATAAATCTATTAAAATTTTTGCAGAGAAAAATCCTGAGGATCTTCCATGGAATGATTTAGGAATTGATATAGTCATGGAGTGTACAGGTATTTTTACTTCAAAAGAAAAAGCACAAATGCACCTTAAAGCTGGTGCTAAAAGAGTACTGATCAGTGCTCCTGCAACAAATGCGGATATAACAGTAGTATACGGTGTAAACCACAAAAAAATAAGAAAAAGTCATAAAATTATATCTAATGCATCATGTACAACTAATTGTCTTGCTCCAGTAGCTAAAGTATTAGATAAAGTTTGCGGTATTAATCAAGGATATATGACGACAGTACATGCTTTCACGGGCGATCAAAGTATATTGGACTCTTTGCATTCTGATGAAAGAAGAGCCAGAGCATCCTCTGTTTCAATGATACCTTCATCTACTGGAGCTGCAAAAGCTGTAGGACTAGTTTTACCCCAGCTGCAGGGTAGATTAGATGGAACCGCTGTAAGAGTTCCTACACCAAATGTATCAATGATCGATCTTGTTTTTAACTCAAAAAGAAAAATTGACACCGTTACAATAAATAAAGCAATGATTAATGCATCAAAAGGTGAATTAAAAGGCGTTCTTGGCGTTGAGGATAAACCTCTCGTTTCTATCGATTATAATCATAATCCCCTTAGTTCAATATTTGACCTTACACAAACGCAGGTTATTAATGGAAGATTAGGAAGAATACTTAGCTGGTATGATAATGAATGGGGATTTGCTAATAGGATGAGTGATACAGCATCTTTTATAGGAAAACTAATTAATTAGTAATGGTAAAAATCAAAAATCTTGACGACCTTCTTGGCAATAAACTTGAAGGCAAGACTGTTTATTTAAGAGCAGATCTCAATTTACCAACTATTAATGGCGCAGTCACAGACATAACAAGGATCAAGAGTATATTGCCAACTATTAAAGAGTTAAAAAAGAAAAATTGTAAAATCGTCATTCTGTCACATTTTGGAAGGCCAAAAGGCTCATATAACAAAAAAATGAGTCTTAGATCAATAATTCCAAAATTTGAAGAAACAGCAAAAGAAAAAATTTATTTTTCAAAAGATTATAAAGGTAAAAATTTAGAAAACTTAATCAGAAGGGTAGTCAATGGAAGTATTATTGTGATGGAGAACACAAGATTTTATAAGGGTGAAGAAAAAAACTTTAAGTATTTTGCAAAAGATTTATCCAAATGCTGTGATTTTTTTGTAAATGATGCCTTTTCAGTTGCTCACAGAAGTCATGCTTCAGTTATAGGATTAACAAATTTTGTACCATCATATGGCGGTCGTTCACTCGAAAAAGAAGTAAGAACCATAACAAAATTTTTATCATCAAAGAATAAAAGAAAAATTGCTATTATTGGTGGTTCTAAAATTTCAACTAAAATTAGTCTAATCAATAATCTTTTAAAAAGTGTAAATACAATTGTTATTGGCGGTGCAATGGCAAATACATTTTTACTCGCCAAAAATCGAAAAATTGGAAAATCACTTGCTGAAAAATCAATGATAAATACAGCAAAAAAAATTATGACAAACGCATTAAGAAAAAAATGTAAAATAATATTACCAGTAGATGCAGTTGTTGCTAGTAACTTAAAAACTGGTGGTGAATTTTCTGAACATGACATCTTTGATGTTCCTAGTGATGGCTTAATACTAGACATAGGTAAGGAAACTATAAAACTGATTGATAAAGAGATTTCTAAAACGGAAGAAGTTTTATGGTGTGGTCCACTTGGATTATTTGAGCAGAGTCCATTTCATGTAGGAACCGCAGCAGTTGCGAAAACTCTGTCAAAGATGACAAAAAATGGTAAAATTTTGTCAGTTGCTGGAGGTGGAGATACTGTAGCTGCAATAAGCCAATCAAATTATGTGAATGATTTCACATATATATCAACCGCTGGAGGTGCCTTTTTAGAAATGATAGCTGGGCATAAACTACCAGGGATTGAAGTTTTAAGAAAGTAAGTGAGGAAAAAATGAGTAATTTAGAAGATATAGCAAAACAAATGGTGATACCTGGTAAAGGAATATTAGCTGCAGATGAAAGCTCTGGTACAATTAAGAAACGATTTGAAACAATTAATGTAGAGTCAAATGAAGAAAACAGAAGAAATTACAGAGAAATGCTTTTTCAAACTAAAAATGCGATGGAAAACTATATTTCTGGAGTAATATTATTTGATGAAACTATAAGGCAAAATAGTAAAACTGGGAAACCGTTAGTTGAAATTATATCAAATTCAGGCTCACTTCCTGGAATTAAGGTAGATACTGGGGCTCATGATTTAGCTTTTAATTCTCCAGAAAAAGTAACTGAGGGATTAGATGGATTAAGGGAAAGACTTATAGAATATTACAATTTAGGTGCAAAATTTGCAAAATGGAGAGCTGTGATAACGATTGACTCGTCAATTCCGAGTGATTTATGCATTGATGTTAATGCCCATGCTTTAGCAAGATATGCTGCACTTTGCCAAGAAAATAATATTGTACCAATAGTAGAGCCTGAAGTTTTAATGGACGGAAGTCACTCAATTGAAAATTGTTATGATGTTACAAAAAAGACTCTTGATACTGTGTTTAAAAAATTAACCTCGCATGGTGTCAATTTAAAGGGGATTTGTCTAAAGCCAAATATGGTAATAGATGGGTCATTGTGTCAGAAAAAATCAACTCCTGAGATCGTAGCAGAAAAAACTATATCATGCTTTAGAGAAACAGTGCCTGAAGATGTTCCAGGAATCGTTTTTTTGTCTGGCGGTCAAAGTGAGACTGAAGCAACAGAAAATTTAAACGAAATGAATAAAATGGATGATTTACCGTGGAATTTAAGTTTTTCATATGGTAGAGCTTTGCAAGCTTCGGCTTTAAATGCTTGGCTAGGTAAGGATGAAAATGAAGAAGCTGGTTCAAAGGCATTTAACCATAGAGCTAAAATGAATTCTTTAGCGACACTAGGTAAGTGGAGCGCTGAACTGGAGTAATAAATATATTATGAAAATTAATGGTAATGAAATAAGGCCAGGAAATGTTATAATGCATAAAGATAATATTTGGGTTGCAGTAAAAATTTCTCACGTCAAACCAGGTAAAGGGGGTGCATTTGCTCAAGTTGAACTAAAAAAAGCAACTGATGGAACTAAGTTAAATGAAAGGTTTCGTTCTTCTGAGACTGTTGAAAGATTGCGTTTAGATAGTAAAACCTATCAATTTCTTTACCTTGATGAAAATCATGCACATTTTATGGACCAAGACACATATGAACAAATACAAATATCCATTAGTAAATTTGAGGAAAAAAGATCACTACTTCAAGAAGGCATTCAAATTGAAATTGAAAGTTATGAAGATGAACCAGTAAATATCCTTTTTCCAGAAAATATCTCATTTATAGTTTCTGAAACAGAACCTACTGTAAAAGGTCAAACAGCAGCTTCATCATACAAACCAGCTAAATTAGAAAATGGTCTAAGAGTGATGGTTCCTCCCTTTATTCAAGTAGGTGAAAAAATAATTATAAATACTAATGATTTATCTTATGTAAAAAGATCTGACTAATGCCCTCAGCCTTACTTAATGTCATGATAAAAGCAGCTAGAAAGGCTTCTATAAAAATTAGGAGAGATTTTAATGAACTTGAAAATCTTCAAGTAAGTCTTAAGGGACCAGGAGATTTTGTAACCTCTGCAGATATAAGAACACAGAAAATTATTATTGAAGAGCTTATTAAAGCAAAACCAGACTGGAGTTTTTTAGCAGAAGAAAAAAGTGACCAGACCTCTCAACAGTCAAAAAATAGATTCATAATTGATCCAATAGATGGAACAACAAATTTTCTTCACGGAAATCCTAATTTTGCAATTTCAATTGCTGCAGAAATTGAAGGAAGACTAGAAGCTGGAATTGTATATTGCCCTATCTATGATGAATTATTTTTTGCTGAGAGAGGTAAGGGAGCATATTTAAATGATAGACGTTTGAGAATAGCAAAAAGGAATAGACTTTCAGAGGCTTTGGTAGTAACTGGAATTCCACATCTTGGAAGAGGAAACATTGAACAGTTCATAAATGAAATTAAACAAATTATGCCTGAAGTATCTGGAATTAGAAGATCGGGCTCGGCAGCACTTGATATAGCCTGGGTAGCAGCTGGTAGATATGACGCTTATTGGGAAAAGGGTCTATCTTTATGGGATATCGCAGCGGGAATAGTCATTATTAGAGAGGCTGGTGGAGTTATTACTGGCTTTGATGGAGATGAGAGTGATTTATTTAATGGTAATGTTATTGCTGGGAATGATAATATTCATGAGGCTTTATTAAAAAAGATTAAAAATATCTACTTGCAAGATGATTAGAGTTACAATATAAACCTGCATTTAGGAAAAAATAATGAAAAAAGATATACATCCAGATTATCATAACATTATTGTTGAAATGACTGATGGTACGACTTTTGAAACACGTTCTACCTGGGGAAATGAGGGTGATACTCTTAAATTAGATATTGATCCTTCATCACATCCAGCTTGGGTAGGTGGCGGAGTTAAAATTTTAGATAGAGACGGAAGAGTCGGAAAATTCAATAAGAAATTTGAAGGTTTTCTTGGAGACTCATCAAAAAATACGAAAAAAGCTGAAGAAACTATGACAAAAAAACCTCCTGTAGAAGAAAATACTAAGGAAGAAGTAAATCTTGAAAAAGAAAATTCTTCTGAGGAAAAACCCAGCTAGGTAGCTTTGTATTTATCGGAATAAATTCTCAGCCTTTCTTTGAGATTGCTTTTTTTCTTCAATTTTATTTGAGTATTTCTTTATAATTTCTTTTAAAATAGAAATATTTTCTTCAAGCTCATCAATTGACATTGAGCTAACATCTTCTATTAATAATTCATCAATCAAAGATAATTTTTTTGCACCTTTTTCATTCATATTAATAACCATTAAGCGTAAAACATAGAATAATTTTGAGAAGAAATATATTCATAATTTATATAACTTTTACAATTTGTGATTTATCATATATAGACTATTTTAAGTATATGTTAGGAGTAATCAATGCCTCAACCACTTATGCCAAAAGCTACTGCTGTATGGTTATTGGATAATACTGTTTTAACTTTTCAACAGATTGCAGAATTTTGTAATCTGCATTTGTTAGAGGTAAAGGGTATTGCTGACGGTGATGTTGCAAAAGGAATAAGGGGAGCAGATCCAATTGCTGCTGGTCAATTAACAAGAGCAGAAATAGAAAGTTGTCAAGAGGATCCTGAAAAAAGACTAACTGGTATAGAAAAGAAAGAGAACCTCCCAAAAGCTGAGAGAAGAGTTGGTAAAAAATATACTCCACTATCAAAAAGACAAGACCGTCCTGATGCAATTTTCTGGCTTGTTAGAAATCATCCTGAATTGCTTGACGCACAAATATCACGTTTAATCGGAACAACAAAAAATACAATACAATCAATAAGGGATAGAACTCATTGGAATTCTGCCTATTTGAATCCTGTTGATCCCGTTTCTATTGGTTTATGCACTCAAATAGATCTTGATAAAGAGGTACAGAAAGCCTCAAAAAGAGTAGAAAATCGAAAAAAGAAAGAAGAAAAAGAGAAATTAGTTTCAACAACTTTGGCCGAAGTTGAAGAAAGTAATAGTCATTTTGAAGCTAATTCTGAAAATAAAATGGTACAAGAAAATAATATAAATACTGAAGTTAAAAATATATTAGATAACAATGAAACGAAAAAAATCATTGAAAGCAATACAGATAATACAAATGAAAAAAAAGAAGAATATGACAGCGATAGTGTTTTTGCTAAACTCCAAGAACTTAAGAAGGATTAATTAAAAAAGGTTAATATTGGCCTCTAAAGTAAAAAAAAATAATCTAATCTCAATTGTTATGGGTAGTCAATCTGATTGGTTAACAATGCAAAATGCCGCAGCTTTTTTAGATAATTTAAATATTCCTTATGAAAAAAAAGTAATTTCAGCTCATCGAACACCTAAAAGATTGTATAATTATGCAATAAAAGCTCAAAAAAATGGAATCAAAGTAATTATTGCTGGAGCAGGAGGTGCGGCCCATTTACCTGGTATGATAGCTTCTTTAACCTCTTTACCTGTTTTAGGCGTGCCTGTTGAGAGTAAAACTCTTAAGGGGATTGATAGTTTACTGTCAATTGCCCAAATGCCTTCAGGTGTTCCAGTTGGTACATTAGCAATTGGTGAAGCTGGCGCAAAGAATGCAGCAATTTTGGCTACTTCAATAATTGCACTAAGTAATAAAACCTATTTCAAAAAGCTAGAAAAATGGAAAAAAGATTTAACAAAAAATGTTCCTTTAAAACCAAATGAGTAAAAGATTATCTGTAGGTATTCTTGGTGGTGGACAACTTGGAATGATGCTCTGTAAAGCATCAAAAAAGATGAACATAACAACTCATATTTTTTGTCCAGATAATAATTCACCAGCTAGGTTTTCTTCTGATTTTTTTACATGTAGAGATTATCTTGATGAAAATGAAATAAATGATTTTGATAATAAAGTAGATATCATTACCTTTGAATTTGAAAATATACCAAAGAGAACGCTAGAAATTATCAACCCAAAAAAAATTAGACCTGGAATAAAAAGCTTAGAGCATAGCCAGGATAGATTATTTGAAAGAAAATTATTAGAAAAACTTAAAATTCCATGCGCTCCATATAGCGAACTAAGAAATAAGAGAGAATTTACACACTCTAAATCAAAATTTATTGAGTCAATAATAAAAACTAGAAGATTTGGTTATGATGGTAAAGGTCAAATTAGCATTAATAAAAATACTGAGTTTGATGAAAATATCTCAATATTATTAAATGAAGCGATTATTGAAAAAAAAATCCCTTTCGATATAGAATTTTCATTGGTTAGTTGTAGAGATACTTTTGGAAATATCATTCATTTTCCCCTTACAGAAAATATTCATGAAAATCATATACTAAAACATTCCTATGCCCCTCTTGAGCTTTCACAAGAGCTTGAAGATCAAGCAAAAGAAATCAACAGTAAGATTTTATGTGAATTAGATCACATAGGCATATTAACAGTTGAGTTTTTTAAAATAAAAAAGTCAATAATTGTTAATGAGATAGCCCCCAGAGTTCATAATTCAGGTCACTGGACTATTGAGGGATGTTCATCAAGTCAATTTGATTTACATATGCAAGCAATTGCCGGGGAAAAAATTATTCAACCAAAGATTACAAGTAATTGTCACATGGTAAATTTAATTGGTGATGATATTAAAGAATGGATCAATAAAAAATCGAGTGATAAGATAAATATTCATTTGTATAAAAAAAATGAAATTAAAAAAGACAGAAAAATGGGTCATGTCACCTACTTAATTGATAATAAGTAATAAATTCACAGAATTTTTAAGAAACAACAAAACTAGACATTTTCTAAAGTATTTGATATCAAATACCAAATTTTAAGAAAGTATATAAATTATGGAAGTTTCAGTAAGAGACAATAATGTTGATCAGGCAATTCGTGTTCTAAAAAAGAAGATGCAACGCGAGGGAGTTTTCCGTGAAGTAAAATTAAGGAATAGCTATGAGAAACCCTCTGAAAAAAAAGCAAGAGAGAAATCTGAGGCTATAAGGCGAGCAAGAAAGTTATCAAGAAAAAGAGCTATGCGTGAAGGTCTTATACCGATGAAAAAACAATCATCTTTTAGAGATTTTTAAACTATAAATTTATAGATATATCTTCAACCATTTTTTTTGCATCTGCCAATAACATCATAGTATTATCTCTATAAAATAATTCATTATCTATACCTGCATAACCTATTCCTAGACTTCTTTTCACAAAAAGTACTGTTTTGGCATTTTCAACTTCAAGTATAGGCATTCCATAGATGGGGCTCTGAGTATCATTTTTAGCCGCAGGATTAGTAACATCATTAGCTCCAATAACAAAAGCTACATCAGCTTGAGAAAAACTCGAATTGATTTCACTTAACTCAAATATCTCTTCATATGGTACATCTGCCTCTGCAAGTAAAACATTCATGTGACCTGGCATTCTTCCAGCAACAGGATGAATGGCATAAGATACTTTTATTCCCATAGCTTTTAATTTATCAGACATTTCCTTCAGAGCATTTTGCGCTCTGGCAACTGCCATACCGTAGCCAGGTATGATTATAACCGAACTAGCGTTTTTAAGAATAAAAGCGGCATCATCTGAAGAACCAATTTTTACTGGCCTATTTTCACTAGTTTTTGTTGAGGTTGCTTCATCACCAAAACCACCCATAATAACAGAAAAGAATGACCGGTTCATTGCTGCACACATAATGTAGGACAATATTGCACCTGAAGAACCCACCAATGCACCAGTTATTACTAATGCCATATTACCCAATGTAAATCCTATTATTGCAGCAGCAAACCCTGAATAGGAATTTAGCATTGATATAACCACAGGCATGTCTGCACCTCCTATTGGTATTATAAGAAGTAAGCCCAGTAGTAATGACAAAACTGTAACAAATAAAAATAAAACTATATCTGTATTAGTTTCATCCATAATCATAAAAGAAGATAAAATTAAAATAATTAGAAATATGAATATATTGATGAAATGTCTAAAAGGTAAAATAATTGGGGCTCCTGTCATTAAACCCTGTAATTTCAGAAAAGCTATTACTGAACCAGAAAAAGTAATTGCACCAACTAATATACCAAGTAACATTTGGATAATACTTGATGTACTTATAACCCCATTAAATAGCAACCCAAATGAGCCTGGTGATAAGAAGGCAGCCCATGCAACTAAAACAGCAGACATACCACCCATTGAGTTTAGTGCAGCAACCATTTGAGGCATATCTGTCATAGCAACTTTTTTTGATAAATAGGAACCGATTAAACCACCGATAGAAATACCAGAAATAATTAATAGCCAATTTACAATAGTATTTTGATCAAGGTTGATTATTGTCACTATAAAAGCAATTATCATACCTGAAATGCCTAGATAATTTCCAGATCTAGCTGTATCAGGAGATGAAAGACCTCTTATTGCTAGAATAAATAAAACTCCCGACAAAAGGTATAAAACAGTTATCAAATCATTACTCATCTTTTTTACCTTTTTTCTTATACATCGCTAACATTCTTTGAGTTACCAAAAAACCACCAAAAATATTTATTGATGCGAATATTAATGCAAAAAATGAAACAATTTTTGAAACCAAACTTAAAGAGCCACTTGTTTCTGTTCCAATGGCAATTATAGCTCCAACAATTATAACTGCAGATATAGCATTAGTAACTGACATGAGTGGCGTATGAAGTGCTGGCGTTACAGACCATACAACATAATAACCAACAAAAATTGCCAAAACAAAAATACTTCCATAAAAAATAATTGGGCTTATATCCATCACTTATCCTAAATTTTTAAACTGATCTGATAATTCTCCATTAACAGATACAGATGCATTTTTTACTATCTCATCCTCAAATGTAATCTTTGATGACTCTTTATCGATTAATATATCAAGAAATGCATATAGATTCTTTGAAAATAAATTTGAAGCATCAGGCGATATTCCATTTATCAATGATATATCGCCAACAACCGATACACCATCAACTTCAATAATTTCACCTGGATTTGAAAGGCTGCAATTCCCTCCTCTTTCAGCTGCCATATCGATAACGATTGATCCAGGTTTCATACTTCTTACACCAGCTTCGTCTAATAGAATTGGTGCCTGTTTTCCAGGAATTAAAGCTGAACAAATTATTATATCTTGTTGCTTAACATGATTAGAAATAAGTTGCCTTTGTTTTTCTTTATATTCGTCTGACATCTCTTTTGCATAACCGGTTTCGTCTTCAGCATCATCTTCAGTTTCAACCATAATGAAAGATGCACCTAGACTTTCACATTGTTCAGCTGCAGCACGTCTAACATCAGTTGCTGATACAACTGCTCCCAATCTTTTAGCAGTAGCAATGGCCTGTAAACCAGCTACACCTACTCCCATAACGAAAACCTTTGCCGGAGCAACAGTCCCAGCTGCAGTCATCATCATAGCCATAGATTTTGAATATAAAGATGTTGCGGTTATTATAGCTCTATAGCCTGATAAATTAGCTTGTGAGGAAAGTACGTCCATTGATTGTGCTCGGGTAATTCTTGGCACTAATTCCATTGAAAAAGCGTTTAAAGACCTATTTTTGAAGTGATCAAAGCTTTTTTGATTGTCATAAGGGTTAAGGAGACCAATAATGTTGGAGCCCTTTTTCTGTCTTGATAATATTTCATCAGAAGGAAGGTTTACAACTAGAAGAATATCAGATTTTAAAATAATATCATCGCTGGATGAAATTTCAGCACCTGCTTCGATATATGCTTCATTAGAAAAGAAACTACTTGTCCCAGCATCTTTTTCTATTAGAACAGTGTGGCCATCATTCACAAGCTTCTTGGCAACATCAGGAACTATTGCTACTCGTTTTTCTTCATTATTTGTTTCTTTTAAAGCTGATATTATCATTTATTTTTTTAAAAATTCAAACAAGGTGTTAGGACATAAAAAATATGATTTCTTGTATTTTTTTACAAACTCTAATCATATTTTGATTATTTTTGAAATTTTTCCTTCCATTCTTGATAAGGCATACCATAAACAATTTCTCTTGATTCATCATCTGTTATTTCTATACCTTTATTTTTTGCCTCTTCCATATACCATCTTGATAAGCAATTTCTACAAAAACCAGCTGTTTCCATAATATCAATATTCTGAATTTCAGTATTTTCTCTTAGATGACTAATCAATCTTTTAAAAACAGCTGCTTCAACTTCTAATAAATCATTATGCATAAAATTCTCCCTAAAAACTATAAGAGCCATATTTTTTAATAGAAAATGAGCTTATAATTTTTTCATTGTCCTTCAGGACATTATGTATTTTTTTGGCCCACTGCAACCTATCTTTCTTTTTTTTTAGTAAATCTTGTCTTAATTCTATTAAAACATGAGGTAAACCCCTCATTGTAGCATGCCTATATAGTGTATCATTCTTTAATCTGCCACTATATGGCTTATTATTTCCTATATTTGAATTTTTAAAAGAACTAAGAAAAATCTCTGATAATCTATCATCTTTATCCCATAATATGCCAATATCTGTTTCTCTCTTCTTTCCTTTCCATATAGGTGTAAAGCTATGAATTGAAAGTATTTTGGGTATTTTATTTTCTGAAAATGCAATGTTTATAAATTTACTTATTTGATCATGATATGGTTGATAGAAATTATTGATACGCTTATTTCTTTCTTTGTCATTTTTTAGTAGTGAAATATTTGAGTTGCCTTTTATAATTTCACCTTCAGAAATTTTAGGTATTAATGTCGGGTCATCATAACCTCTATTAGGGTCTATTAGTAGTCTGGAAAAATTAGCCATAACAAGATTACATTCTAATAAGTTTGATAATTCACTTGCAACTTCAGATGCTCCAATATCAAAAGCCCTGTGACTATTAATAATTTTTTTTGAAATGCATAAATTATTATATTTAGGGGGTATCTTATTAGAAGAGTGATCACAAATAACTAAATAGTCGTTAATTATTCCAGTTCTTTTTATAAAACTAATTTTTTTATCCAGCATTTATTTAACATTAATTAATCTGTTTATATTATTACAGAACCGTTTTATATGCATAGATAATGATAAAAAATTATAGAAAAACAAAAATTCTCGCAACCATAGGTCCCTCATCTGAAAAAATAACAACAATAGAAAAATTAGTTTTGAATGGTGTGGATGCCTTCAGGATTAATTGCTCTCATTCTAAAAATGAACAGTTAACTAGTTATGTTGAAAACATAAGAAAAGTCGAAAAAAAACTTAAAAAACCAATTGGGATTCTGATTGATCTGCAAGGTCCAAAATTAAGAATTGGTGAAATTAAAAACAACTATATGGAACTTAAAAAAGGTCAAAAGATAATTCTAGTTAACAAAAAAACTGTATCGAATAGCAATGAAATACCTCTCCCAGATAAAAATATTTTTAAGAGTATTCGTGCTAATCAACCTATATTTATTGACGATGGCAAAATAAAACTAAAAGTTTTGAGTGTTAATGGTAATATTATTTTAACAAAAGTTATCCTTGAAGGAATATTAAAAAGTAACAAAGGCCTCAATTTACCAGAAACTTATCTAAAAAGATCCTCATTGACAGATCTAGATAAGAAATATGTAAAATTGGGTATTAAACTTGGTATTGATTGGGTAGCGCTATCGTTTGTTCAAACAGCTAATGATATAAGAGATCTGAGAAAAATAAGTAAAAACCTGTCAATAATGGCAAAAATTGAAAAACCTTCAGCACTAAATCATATCGAAAAAATTACTGAACTAGCCGATGGCCTCATGATTGCAAGAGGGGATCTTGGAGTCGAGCTTCCAATCCAAGATGTTCCTGGATGGCAAAAAAAGATAATAAGGGAAGCAAGAATACAGGGAAAACCCGTAATAGTTTCAACGCAAATGCTTGAGTCAATGATAGGTTCAAAAACACCAACTAGAGCTGAAGTTTCTGATGTTGCAACTGCAGTTTTTGAAGGTTCAGATGCTGTTATGCTATCAGCTGAGTCTGCAACAGGAAAAAACCCTGAGTTGGCGGTGAAAATGATGCACAAAATTGCTAAGAGCGTTGAAAATAATACTAATTACGCCTCAATATTATCAGCTCAACTTGAAGAAACACCAGATAGCACTCCTGATGCGATTGCTACTGCAGCAAGATCTCTAGCATCAGAACTAAATTCTCCTTTAATAGTATGTTACACCGAGTCAGGATCAACAGGAATTAAAGTTTCAAGAGTGAGGCCAAAACAAATGATTTTGACTGTAACACCTGTGAATAAAACAGCTCGAAAATTAACATTAGTCTGGGGGGTTAAATGCATTGTGCAAAAAGATGCTAATAATTTAGAACAGATGATTGAGATGACTAAATTATTTACAAAAAAGGAAAGAATCACGAAACGAGGGCAAAAAATAGTTATTACGGCAGGATTGCCTCTAAAAAAACTTGGTACGACAAATTTAATCAGAGTTGTGAAAGTAGATTAATTAACCTTGTCTGGCCTTAAATCTTCTATTTGTTTTGTTAATGACATAAAATCTGCCTTTTCTTTTAATAAGACGATTATCTCTATGCCTATCTCTTAAAGATTTTAAAGAATTTTTAACTTTCATAATGTACCTACTTTTCTCGGAAAAAGTAGTCGTTAGTATCTATTATGTCAATAATACATTGGATTATTATTAAGCATTCCTATAATCTTTAAAATATCAATTCGAGAATAAATTATGCAAAAAAAATACGATTATGCCCTTTTAAGCGGTGGATTTGATCCAGTCCATATAGGTCATCTTGCAATGATAAAGGATGCCGCGCAAATTGCTGATAATGTTGTTATTTTATTAAACAGTGATGAATGGCTTACAAGGAAAAAAGGTAAACCATTCATGAATGAGATTCAAAGAGCACAAATACTTGAGGAATTTGAAAGTATATCGCAAGTCATAATTCAAAAAAATGATAATGATGATAGTAGCAATAATGCTATCAAAGATTTTTACAATACGAAATCGCAAAAATCTATTTGCTATTGCAATGGCGGCGATAGAAGTAAAGAAAATAGAATTCGTGAGGCCAAAACATGCAAAGATCTGAATATTGATTTAGTTTTCGGAGTTGGTGGAGTCCATAAAATCGAAAGTAGCTCAAATTTAATTAAAAATCATTTATCTGAACTTGAGAGAAGACCTTGGGGTAGCTATCATATAATCGCCAAAGGTCAAGGATATCAAATAAAAGAAATAAATATTAAACCAAAAAAAAAACAATCATTACAAAGACATAAAAATAGATCAGAGTATTGGCAAATTATTAATGGTATAGGAATGGTCTACCTAGAAGATACAAAATTTCGTTTGGAGAAAGGTGACAATATTTATATACCCAAAGGAGATATACATAGACTCGAAAATATTGGAGAAAAAATTTTAACTCTTATTGAGATACAAATTGGTAATAATATTTCTGAAGACGATATCGAACGTCTAGAAGATGATTTCGGAAGAGCTGATTAAGGCATCATTGTAGTTCTGTAAGGTTCTATCAAGGGTTCTTGAGATTTTTTTGCAATCTCAATCCATGAAATTAATTTTGGTCTTGTCTCTCTGGGATCGATAAGTTCGTGTACAGAAAAGTTTTCTGCTCTTGGAAAAGGTGAAGATCGCTTAGATAGTAATTCTTCTAACTCTTTTCTTTTTAATTCAGGATCAGGAGACTCTTCAATTTCTTTTCTAAATGCAATTGCCACACCGCCTTCAACTGGAAGAGTCCCTGTTTCAGCACTTGGCCAAGATAATACATAACTTTCTGGAGCGAAATGTGCGCCTCCTGCTACTCCAAAGACTTTTCTAATAATAACTGATGCCCAGGGAATTTTTGACTGCATTAAAACAGAAATAGCAGCAGTGCCATGTTTTATAGTTCCAGCTTTTTCTGATTCTGGACCAATCATAAAACCTGGTTCATCAACAAAACTTATAACAGGGATACTAAATGTATTAACAAAATCAACAAATTTTCTAAGTTTCATTGATGCCTCAGCAGTCATAGCACCTGCATAAATCATGCAGTCATTAGCTAATACACCAACGGCTTCACCATTCAATCTTGCTAAGCCAGTAATAAGACCGGAACCATAATACTTTCCATACTCAAAGAAGGAATTTGAATCTAGAATTAATGATAAAACCTTTCTTATATTATAGGTTTTTCTTCTATCCTTAGGTATAATATTAATTAATTCATTTTCAATCCTATCTTTTTTATCCAAAGAGTTTATTTTAGGAGGCAAATTTTTATAATTGTCTGGTAAATAAGATAAAAATGTCTTTATTTGATTGAGGGCATCTTCCTCATTTTCTGCTAAATTATCTACTGTTCCAGATTTTAAATGAATATCAGGTCCACCAAGTTCTTCTTTTGATATATTTATACCTAATGCTCTTTTAACTACCGCAGGTCCCGCAATTAATACTTGTGATCTCTTTGTCATAACAGAAAAATGAGAAGCCACTAATCTTGCTGCTGGTAAACCTGCAACAGGGCCTAAGGCTGCAGTTGCAACAGGAAGAACTGACAAACACTCTGCTAAGGCTTGAAATCTATTTTTTGAAAAAACAGAATCTCCACTTGGTATTGTCGGCTTATTTGCGGATCCTCCAGAGCCAGCCACAGACCCACCGCCACCTTCGTGCAACCGAACAAGTGGAATTTTGTATTTTAGAGCAAGCTCCTCAGTATAGATACTTTTTCTTAAGCCTGCAGGATTTGGCGAGCCTCCTTTTAATGTAAAGTCCTCTCCGCCAATAACTACAGATCTGTTATTAATTTTTCCAAAACCTAAAAGAAAATTCGCAGGGGTATAATCCTTAAGCTTACCATTTTTATCATACTCCGGGTAACCAGCAATTTTACCAACCTCATTAAATGATTTTTTGTCTAAAATAAGATCTATTCGTTCCCTTAATGTTTTTCGCCCTTTTTTGTGATGTTTTTTTACAGACTCTTCACCACCATGCTTAAGAGTTAATTTTTCTCTTTTTTTTATTTCTTCTACTTCTTTTTCCCAGGTCATTGGAAGGATCCTATTTATTTGCTATGATAATAAAGAATAATAAATATTCAATAATATAAAAATGCTTCAATACAAAAGTGCCAAATATCTTGAATTAGATAACTATAAATCACCTAAGGGTGGTCATTTTATATATATTCCGATGAAAGATCAAAAGAAGATAAGATTTGCCTATTGGAAATATAATGGAGTTGAAAGTGACTGTGCAGGAACAGTCCTGATGCAACAAGGTCATAACGAATTCATCGAAAAATATTTTGAAACAATTCAAGAGTTAATTGATAGAAAATATAATGTTGTTTGCTTTGACTGGCGTGGACAAGGACTATCAGACAGAATGATTAATAATGTTAACAAACAATATATTGAAGATTTATCAATTCATGTTGACGATTTGGTTTATATCATTAACAGAATTATCAAAAAAAACTTTCCTGGTCCTTTAATTGGTATAGGGCATTCAATGGGTGGTCACCTGTTACTTTTATCTCAAGAAAAGATTCAAAAAGAATTTAAAACTATCATCTTATCTGCTCCCATGCTTGGTTTTAAATTTGAGCCATTTCTTTTTTTTCTCTCTATAATTATGAAAATTATTGGAAGAAAAAGAAATTTTTTCCCTTTTTCAAGACCAAATATGGGAAAAGAAACACCTTTCAAATTAAATGATTTAACCTCGGACTATGGTCGCTACAAAAGAACACAAGAACTTGTAAGAAAACACCCAGTAATTAGATTGTGGGGAGTAACAAATGCATGGGTATTTGCTGTAAAAAAAAGCTTATCCAAAATTAGGAAAAGAAGCTGGCTGAATCAATTAGATATTCCTATCACCATTATAAATCCTTTAAATGATAAAGTTGTTTGCTCAAAAAAAACAAGAAATTTATCATTAAACATATCAAATTGTAGTTTATTCAATATTGAGAAATGTGAGCATGAGATTCTAATGGAAAATAATACTTTAAGAGGAGAATTTTGGAAAATATTTGATAAAACCACAGATAGCTAAAATAATTATTCAGCAGCAACTTTTCTGTCAACCCTAGACTCTAATTTAAAATAAAATTCATTTAAAATATTTTTTATATCCAACTTAAATTTTTCAAAATTTTTGTTTTTAACAAAGTTGTTTTCATCCATATATAGACTTTTTTTTATTTCTATTTGAATACATTGGATATTATTTTTTAGTGAAGAATAATTTCGGGTAATAAAACCTCCTGAGTAAGGATTATTATGGGCTACACTATAACCATAAGACTTTATGGTATTTGATAATAATTTTTTTGAATGATTATCTGAGGCTCGATCGAAGTTATTACCAATTACAAAATCAGCTAGTTCATTGCTATTGGTTTCAGAGGGCATAGAATGCATATCAATAACAAAAACTCTTCCATATCTTTTCGTAAAATCATCGATTTCTAATCGTAAATTGTTATGCCATGGGAGATAATAATTATCTATTCTCTGCAAAACTTCTTGCCAATCTAATTTTGTAGTATATATGTTTCTTCCTGATGAATTTTTCATTGGAATAAGACCAATTCCCGATTTAACCTTATCTGACAGGTTAATCATATTGTTAGCAGGAAACCCTACAATAGTTTTCGGATCAATCTCAGTAATTTCTCTATTTAAATCTATTACTATCCTTGAAATATGACTTTGAAATACTGTAAACCCTAATTTTTCTAATCCTTCAGAAAAGCTATTTACATACATATCCTGCATAGAGTCATAGTCGTATATATTTTTATTTCTTTTATTTAGCAAATCTTTGTTTAGAAAAACTCCAGAATGAGGAGATGTTATAATAAAAGGCTTTGATGAGTTTTTTTTTGGTCTTAAATAAGAAAAAAAATTAACCTTATCATTTATTAAATTATTCATTATAAATGTTTTAGCAGAAATTAAGATCTTAATAAATAATCTTATTTTTCAAGGGCGCGTAGCTCAGCGGTAGAGCACTACGGTGACATCGTAGGGGTCGCTGGTTCAAACCCAGCCGCGCCCACCATATACCAGAGAAAATTACAAGTCGATTTTGTAATGCTAGTTTTTATTATCAATTGAATTTAATAATTCTTTAGCTAACATAAAGTTTGGATCAATAACCAGTGCATCTTCAAGAACTTTAATTGCATCTTTTTTTCTACCTAATTTTAAATATGCAGAAGCTATATTAATTTTAATTATCTTATTATCGGGAGGTAATAAATCCTCAACGATGAGATAACTTTCTAAGCAATCTTTATACTTCTCGAGGTGCATTTCGGATAAGCCTTTCATTTCCCAAATATGCGGATTTTTTGGATAATCTCTTATTAAAATCTTACATAAATCATATAACTCATTATATTTTCTATAATTCTTTAAATCATGAAGTCTACCAATTATATAATTATGTGGTTTTCTATCAGTTTTCTTGGAAAAAAATTTGTCGAAATTTTTTGGCTTTTTTTCACTCTGTTCATAATCAGTTATCTTTTTTGAAATAACATTTGAGAGTATTTGTACTTCTTTATACTCAATATCAGCTTTAATTTTTTGAACAAGTTCACTTTTTAAATTATTCTTTTCAGCAATTAATATTATTTTTTTTGCATCATCATATTTTTCAGCAACAAACAAAGAATGAATAAATAAAATCCATGACTCACTATCCTTAACATTAGCATCAAGTGCTACTTTCATAAATTTCCATGCATCCTTTTTATTTTCAGTCTTTAAACAGATTAAACCTAAGTATTTGTTAGCCTCTTGGTTATCTGGTTCTAAATTGATAACTTTTTTAAAAATTACTTGAGATTTCGAAAACTTATCATCTAAAAAAAGCTTTTTGCCCTTTTCTAGTAATTTCATGGTTTCTTGATTAAGCATTATTTACTCAATTTTTTAATTATTAAGAATATTATATAAGGGTTTTAACTCCTTTTCATAATTTTTCCATCTATTTATAGCTGATGAATATATTTTTTCTCTTACTTGAAGACTACTAGAAGTAATGACTGATCTCTTATTTTCATGGAAATTAATACAATTATCCTCAAAATTTAAATTACAAAATTCTAAAATTCCTTTTACTTCATTATTTAAATCTCTCACTAAATTTTCGTAACTTACCTCATAAATATTATTTGGAAAAATATTTGACCAATGAAACATCATTTTCTCATACATTTTGTAATATTTACCTAACTCAAATTGATTGTATGCAAATGGTTGGTGTCCATTAAAACGTAATGAGTAGATTGAAAAACAATTATCCATAGAATTTCTCTTTACATGTATAATTTTAGCTTTAGGAAATATCATCTTTATGAAACCTAAATTAATAAAGTTTAACATTTGTTTATCAGTAAACCGATATGCATTATTTGGTTTATCAATAAGATCATTTATATCTCTAAGATACTCATTACCTAAACTCTCTCTATCTCTAGAAGATAAATATTTTATATTTTCTAAATTTTTGGATGGAATTCTTTCTATAGCTAAAGAGGCAATCTTCTTAATGAACTCAATTTCACCTAAACCAATAACTAGAGAATGACTTGACAAAATCTGCTCAACTAAGGTGGTACCTGACCGAGGCATGCCAACAATAAAGATTGGTGCAGATGACAAATTACCTTTATCTATACTGTCTTGAAAGAGCTCTTTATCAAAAACCTCTTGTATTTGAAGAAATAATCTTTCTTCAATCTCAATATCATAATCATATGATGATCGATAAAGTTGATTTCCTCTTTCAAAATAAATAGATGCTTCTTTATAATTCTTTTCATTATCATTTAAATAACCAAGTGCAAAACATAAGCTTGAATGACTATCGATAAAGTTTTTTGGAATAGGTTTATGCTTATAGCTTTCTAATTTTTTTTCATTTTCTGCATACAGATTACTAAATTGGCTTACTCTTATATCTTTAATATCGATACCCTTGTTTAAAACAAGGCTTCTAAAGGTCTCAGTATTTTGGGGATCAATTTCTAATGACTTTTTAAAATATTCAGCTGCAAGCTTCTTATCGCCTAAATTAAAATAAGCACCACCGAGATTATTAATAGTATCTAAGTAATTGGGCTGTAATTCTAAAGCTATTTTATAATTAGTAATAGCTTTCTCATTATTACCCTTGATATGATAAGCCCAACCCAAATTATTATAGGCAGAAGCAAATTTGGGATCCAACTTAATAATTTTTTTACAATCTTTAATTGCGTCATTATAATTATTCAACTTATTGAAGCAAACAGATCTATTAATAAGTGCATTTATATAATTTCGATTAATTTGTAATGATTTACTAAAAAAGGAGATTGCGTTTTCAAACTGATTCACTGCTAAATAAACTAAACCAATATTATTTAACAATACAAAAGAATTTGAATTTAATTTTAATGCCTTGTTATAGTAATTTAAAGCCTTCTCTAAATCATTCTGAATATAATAAAAATTACCTATTTCTAATAATAGGTAGTCTATTTCTGCGTTTTTATTCAATGACTTATGATAATAATTTTCTGCACTATTTAAATCATTTTTTTTTAGAAAATAATTGGCTAAAAAATAGTAACCATTAAAATCTTCAGGATATGCAGTAACAAATTCTTCAGATAATTTTTTTACATTATCTAAATCATTATCTGCTAAAAATTTCTTGATATTAGAAATTATTGAATTTTTATTATTTTTAATACCGCTCATTATTATCCTGACGATTTAAATTATGAATAATGAATTAAAACTCAAGATACTCCTTAAAGTTTTTCCACCTTCCAACTGATGAATTATACAATTTTTTTCTTACCTGATGTGTACTTGCTGTCATAACTGGTCGCTTATTATTATAAAACTCTAAACAATTTTCTTCATATGTTAAATCGCAATAATTTAAGATATTTTTTGTTTCCTTTTCAATATTACTGATTACATCTTCATAATTTATATTATAAATTTCACCAGGATAAATACTATTCCAATGGTCCATTAAGTCTTGATATAGGGTATAATATTCACTTATTTCTTTTAAATCGTAAGCATATGGATAAGAACCAGTAAATTTTATAGAAAAAATTGATAAACAATTATCCTTTTTGTGTCTGGACACATTTATTATCTTAGCATTTGGAAATATCATTTTAATAAGACCTACGGAAAAAAAATTAGCTAGATTTTTATCTGTAACTTTAGCAATATTTTTATCAATATTAATTTTATCTAAATAATATTCCCCTAGGGTATTAATAGTCTCATCATCAAAGTCAGATAGTTTAAAGGGATATTTTTTATCAAGTATTTTTTCAGCTTCAAATGTTGTCCTTTGAAAATAATCAACTTCCCCTGCCCCATACACCCTTGAATGATTTGATATGATTTGCTCAACTAAAGTTGATCCCGATCTTGGTAGCCCTATTATAAATATTGGTTTTTTTGATTTATTACCACTAAAAGAATATTTATTAAAATTACTATCTGAGTAAATACTTTTAAGTTTTCGAAAGTATTTTTCTTGCTCTTCTGTAGAATATGAAAATGTTTTGCGAATTAATTTATTAGCCTCTATATAAAGATTTGATGCTAATTTGTAATTATTTGCGTTCTCATATAGTTCAGCTAGTGCAAATGCAAGTGTAGCTCTTGAATCACCATCACCTATAAGGTCTTGATCATAGATTCTCACAAAATTTCTTGTTATTTCGTCATTTAACTCTAAATCTTTGTTTCTAACAAGACTGCGAAATGAGTCCACGAAATATGGTTCTATTTCTATGGCTTTTCTATAATTTTCATTAGCAAGTTCAAACTTCTTTGTATATGTGTAAAGGTTTCCTAGATTATGATAACAGGCAGGTATTGATTTTTTGTCTTCGGCCTTACTTAAATCGAGAGCTTTATTAAAGTAAGATTCAGATTTTTTAAACTGATTTAATTCCTGGTATGCTGCACCTATATTATTAAAATATTGTGCTTTATTTGATAACTCAATTGCTTTTTTATAAGAAATTAGTGACTCTTCATTCTTGTTTTGTAAACGAAGCACATTTCCTAATTGATTATACGCCATGGAATTAATGTTGTTCTTTTTACTGATATCTGAAAAAAAATTGTAGCATTCATCCAATTTATCTACTTTTAGCATTAATGATGTTAATTTGTTATAAATATCCGGGTTCATACCCCCATTTAAAATATAAGTTTTGTAAATTTTTATTGCTTCATCATCCCTATCTAATTTTGATAATGTTGAAGTTATATTCAAGAAAACACTTAAATCATTACTATTAATAGTGAAGGATTTGTTAAAAAACTCTAAAGCTAATTTATAATTTTTTTCATGCGAATAAATGCTTCCTATAGAATTCAATAGAACAGGATTATCTTTTATTTTTAAAAATATCTTATTAGCTAATATTTTTGCATCATTGAATTTTTTAAGTCCAATCAAAGTTGACACTTCATTGATTTTTAAAAGCTGATCATTTTCATCAATTTTTTTTGCTTTATTAATAACATTCAAACTTTCCTTATAGTTCTCTAAAGCAATAAAAGCAGATGATAAATTTATA
>ENA-OSEY01000756-OSEY01000756.1-marine-metagenome-genome-assembly--contig:-NODE-756-length-22921-cov-2.395334_pt1 | contig 22921 bp, 22 predicted proteins | sample MGYA00248465_ERZ534230 | MGnify/ENA primary metagenome ERZ534230 (study PRJEB26409, sample SAMN06344110) | marine metagenome | isolation source: Sea water from surface | place: Atlantic Ocean:Southern...
CTCTGTTCGATTCTAGAGAAGCGCAGACCACTAATGACATAGTCTTGATAAGCCTCCCATGCAAAAGGAGCTACTTTTTTAACTGATTCTGCCATCGCATCCGAAAATACACGAATCTCATACTGAGCATGACTATCTGAACGCAGGCCCACAAAGTGTAACAGATTATGTAGATCGTTTTTCCAATACCATTCTGTATAAAGATTTACAGGTAATACAGCTCTAGCTAATTCTCTTGCAACACCTGCATCATTTAATTCTGAGTATATTTCAAAGCTCCTGTTTGATATCTCTTGAAAATAGTCACTTACTTTTTCTTTCAAAGAAGCAGAAACTTCTCCTAACCTTCCTTGTTTGTTCAGAGAACTTTGAAATTGGATATGCTCTGGATCAGGAAGATAGAACTCATCTCTTGCCTCGGAGTATCTCAGAGAGTATTCATTTATATTTGCTGTACGATGTCGAACCCATTGCCGCGCAACAAAAATGGGCATTTTGCAGTGGAATTTAAACTCTACCATCTCAAATGGTGTTGTGTGTCTATGACGCATTAGGTATCTAATTAGCCCTCTATCTTGTGAAACTTTAGAGGTCCCCTTTCCATAACTCACTCTGGCGGCTTGTACAATCGCATCATCACCACCCATTGAGTCCACCAAACGGACAAAACCTTTGTCCAGACATTTAATTGCATCTTCAGGAATGTTTGACATATCTAATCTCTATTTAATCTTTTCATATGTACTACCTCTCTTCATAATTAAAAAGAGAGGGATGTAATTTATTATCTTTTAATCTGTTCTACAGTTTCAATCATAATAATAATCATCTTTTTAAAACTGCAAATGTTTTATCTACCGCAATGGAGTCACCTGCAATTAACCCTGGTGTAATGAGCGTATCATCTTGATTGTACAAACGCGGAGCTCCATTAAGATCAATCAATTTACCACCAGCTTCATTGACTATACAATTTCCTGCACATATATCCCACTCATTCTTTGGTCTAAGGGATGCAAACATATCAGCCTGACCTGATGCAGTAAGTCCAAGTTTATAAGCAACGGATCCAATTGGTTTTAATTCAGAAAATGAATTTTGGTATGCCGTCCACAATCCTTTTTTTGTTTCCGAGCGACTGTTTAAAATAACCATCTCGTCTGTATTATCTTTAGAACTACATTGTATTGGCTCATCATTGAGCATTGCTCCTTGATCTCTAGCAGCAGAAAATAGTTCTTTAGATACTGGATTAAACAGCACTCCTATAATAGGAAACCCATTTTCCACTAATGCTATACTCACAACAAAGTGAGGAACTCCCTCAATAAATTCTTTAGTACCATCAAGCGGATCAACAACCCATACTCTTTCTCTATTTAATCTCTCTTTTGAATCAACGGTTTCTTCTGAAAGCCATCCGTATTCAGGATTTGCTTGCGTTAATATTTCTTTGAGGCGAGCGTCTGAGGCATGATCTGCGGTTGTAACAGGATTGTGATAGCCTTTATCTTTTATCTCGTAATCCGCCTTGTAGTATCCAAGAATCAGGTTTCCTGCTTCAACTGCTGCTTCTTTGGCTATAGATAGTTCTGTATTCACGGGGCAGAAAGTTAGTCTAAATTTTCTTGAGTCTAAAGCTAGTAAAAATAGAATATTGATTTAATTAATTATTATCTCATCTGAAAAAATCCAAGATGGGCCACCTGCACCGGGATGATAATCAGGACATTGATCTATGTTATATCCTTTGACCCTTATAAATCTTGATTCCAATGGATCTAGATTTGTTTTGTAACTAATTATTTTTTGTTCAAAACTAAAATCATTATTAGGAAAATCTTCATAAATAAGCTCAAAGTTTTTACCATCATAAGAATGTTCTATCTGGATATGATACGGTAAAAATATCCAAAAAACCTGGCTTTGTAAGAATCTTACTTCTACTGCATTAATTGTTTTAGCAATTCCAAGATCAATTATTGCGATAAGGTCTTCTGCTTCGAATCCTTGCCATGATTTATCTTGGTAGTTTATGGTACCACCCATACCATTTATCAGAGCGTGACTACTTTCACCCTTATACTTTTTGTTGGGAGGGTTTTCTAAGGTTAAACTGCTTCCAACTGCCATATTCTCGATTTTTATAAATTCTGGCTCGTATCCACATATTGCAGCATAAGATTCTGTCCCGATTTCGTTGGTTAATTTATCTCCTAGTTTTGACCTTGCAATGCTGCCAACTTTTTCTAATTCTTTAACAATATTTGGAAAGAGTCCTGCAACATCCGTTGTCTCTCCAATGTCATTGCTAAGGTCATATAGTTCTAACCCGGATTGCCCTTTATTATAGGGCCCTGGGTGAAGGTTTTTTCCAGGTTCAACACCCTTATAGGAGCGATATACATGCGGAAAAACCAGCTTCCACTTCCCTTTACGTACTGCAATAAGTTTCTCGCCATAGTAATAGTAGAGTTCATTTCTTGGGTTAGAATTTTTTTCACCATTCAAAAGTGGCACTAGACTAACACCATCATTCGCATAATCTTCAATTTTATCACTCAATATATTGGCAATTGTAGGATAGATGTCTATTGTAGATGCAATGTTTGAAATAGATTGTCCTGGGCTGATAATTTCTGGCCAGCGCATTATACACGGCACCCTCGCTCCACCTTCCCACATGGTACCTTTCCCCTCTCTAAGTGGACCAGCGGATCCACCCCATTTACCATAATTAAGCCATGGACCATTGTCACTTGCATAAATGACAAAAGTATTATCGTCAATGCCATTACTTTCAAGAGCATCTAAAATCTGACCAACGGACCAATCGATCTCCATGATTACGTCTCCGTAAAGGCCGAGTTTACTTTTTCCTAAAAATTTATCTGATGCTGCAATAGGCTGATGAGGCATTGGATGGGGGACATATAAAAAAAATGGGTTGTCTCTGTTTCTTCCTATAAAATCGACTGATAGTTCTGTTATTCTTCTTGTTATCTGGGCCTGATCCTCAAGTGTTTCAATTTTGTCTTTTGGGTCGTTTCCCTCCCAAAAAGACATTGGTGGGTAATAACTTCGTTTATCTTGATTTAATGGTTTACCATCATAGTCAACTGGCCACATATCGTTTGAACATATAAGCCCTGAATACTCATCAAAACCATTTTGCAAAGGGAGATATTCATACCTGTGTCCGAGGTGCCACTTCCCAAATATAGCATTTGTATATCCATGCCGTTTTAATAGCTTTGCTATAGTTTCAGTTTCTGGATCAAGCCCATTAACCGCCCATGGACTAAGAGCGCCCTGAATACCAACACGTTCTGCATAGCTTCCAGTCATTAACGATGCTCGTGATGCGCTACATACTGCTTGGGAGACATAAAAATCGGTAAATAACATCCCTTCTTTTGCCATTGAATCAATATTGGGTGTCTCAAATCCTTCAGCGCCATAGCATCCGAGGTCTCCATAGCCCTGATCATCTGTGAAAATTATAATTACATTTGGTAGTTTTTTCCCATTCTCACAAGTACAGAAGACAAAGACAATGCAAAAAAAAATAAATCGTGTTGTTAGCACATAAATACTATTCATTACCACTACCTATTTTTTTAAAAACTACTAATTTTTCTCTGCCTTTTCTTGGTTTGATTGAATGCTCTGAAAATTCTTCTTTTATGATTTCCCATCCAGAGTGAAAGGTGGATTTAACTTCCTCAATCGAGGTTCCATAAGGAGGTCCCCCCTCTGCTATATCTTTATCAAGAGGAAACCATAGTCCTAGAAGATGTCCACCTATTTTTAAAATACCTTTAACAATATTCTCATACTCCTTACGACGGCTTGGATGTATTGCACAAAAACAGGTTTGCTCCAAAACATAGTCAAAGGAATCATGATACTCTGGTAAGAGATCAAATATGTCTTTACGGATGATTTCTAAACTAACATCCATAAGGTTTGCCATATTCTTGAGCGATGAAATTGCGGAGGGGGCAAAATCTATTGCCGTAACGTGAAACCCTTTTTCTGCAAATGCAATCGCATCATAGCCGCGTCCGCAACCGATAATACAAACGCGTCCTAGTGGAAGTTCAGTTGCAAACTTTTTGAATATTGGCGTTGCTTCTTTGAGATCCCATTTGTCATCGTTAGTTTGATATAAGCCTTCCCAAAACTGGGATATATTTTCTTTGTAGGACTTATCGAGATTTTGGACTTTATTAGGAATCATTCATTTCAATGTATCTTTTCACATTGAACTTAGACTTGCAACCATTATAATTCATATACCTGATCTTACCATACACTGGTCTTTCAAACCATGCTCGATCATGGATACCACCAATACTCCAAGCAATACCAGCATAACCATTTGGATCCCTACCATCTAACTCATATTTATCATTTAAATCAATTGCGACTTGCATTGCTTCTTCTGGATTGGGGCTCCATTCCAGTATTTTTTTTGCCCAGTACATTCTCATGTATCCATGCATTTTACCCTTGTTCATCATTTGATTTTGGGCTGCATTCCATAAAGGGTCATGAGTATCAGCGTGCTCAAACTGTTCTTTCGGATACAGATATTCTCTTTCATCATTTCGATGTTCATTCAAAGTTTTCTTTGCCCATTCGTGAAAACCCTCGAAATAATCATAGTTTGGTTCATATTCACAAAAGTTGTCTGACAGTTCACGCCTTACAATCATCTCTTCAAGAAAAGAGTTTTTATCTTCTTCAGGTAGTGAAGAGTTTTTTATATCCAGAGCAACTCTTTGTGGTGAAATATGTCCAAAATGAAAATACGGGCTGAGATTGCTTAAAGCATCTTTAGTAGGATCATTCCTGCATTCATCATATCCTGCTAATGAATCATGTAGTAAATCTAATTTATTCTTTGCTGCAATTTCTCCTGGGACTAACCAATCAACCTCTTGAACAGAGAAATCAATTTTTAATCCGTTTACAATGTTATCATATGATATGTCATTTTTCCTAATATTACCGTACGGATGCTTTATTAAACTGGGATAATCTGTAAGAAATTGATCTAAATTGTCATGTATTTTTTTACGGATAGTGTAAGCAGCATATTCTTTCTTGGAGGATGCCTTCCAAACAGGTATAATATTATGAGCATCTATCTGATAGAAAGGTATTTTGGTTCGACTGAGGACCTTACTGACTCTTTTTTTATAGACCCTAAGAGGGCTGTAGTCTGTTATGATGGTTCCTACTACTTTTTCATCAATAATTCTTGGTATAACTTCTGAAGCTCTGCCCTGGGAAAGAATAAACTCAATATTCAAGCTTTCTAGTTTGTTCTTTAATTCTAACAATCCCTTTAGTAGGAATCCATACTGTCTTATGTTGGCTTCGGGGAAATGTCCAAGATATTGAAAGCATACAATTAGAGGAACCTTATTATTTAAAGCAACAGACTGAGCTGCAAGTAATGCCCAATTATCATCAACTCTTTTATCTCTAGACATCCAATAAAGAACTGATTTACCTGAAAATGCACCACTTCTATGGACCTTTGTCCTAGCAGGATCTATTTTAGCCAACACAATGCAGGATTATGTAATGATTTTTTTGAATTCTTTGTAGGTAAGAAACGTGTAGTCCGTGTGATCTTTTACTGATGGCAAAAATTCTAAGCCCTGTCCACCAAATACAACTTTTACACCAAGTTTATTTGCTAACTTTGTAATTATTTTTGTCTGTTCTTCTGTTTTGTTGATATTGTCCTTAACGGTAGCCATACAACATTGCATGTCGCATAGATAAAAAGCAATTAGATCAACTTTTTTCTTTTCAATTATGGTTTGCAAGTTTCCTAACTCCGCGTGAGATCCAGTATTCAGTACGTTGTATCCATAATGACGTAACACTACCTCAGACATTACAACACCTAAATCAGGAAGATTATCTTCAAAGTTTACGCAAAGAGCAGTTTTACCATTAGCTGAACCATTAGGCTTATTCTGATTGAGACTTTCAGTGGCACGTGTAATTAATTTTCTACTTACAAATGTCTCAACGTGAGTTAAATATCCTTGGCGCAGGGCGTTTTCAACAATGATGCTACCTGGATCTATAACTTTATCACAAATATCTTCAACGTTAATACCTTTTAAATAAAGACCGGTAATAATTGTACTTACTGTTAACTCATCTGATTCAAGACTTGCATCAGCAAGTATGGTAGATAGAGTGTCAAAATCATATTTATTTATTAGACTGTAAACTTTTTTATGATCTCGGTTTTCAATCCCCAAGTCGTTACTTTTACCAGAATTTTCCTGACTCTTATGATAATCTCTAATATTTTGCATGGTAAACTTTCTATGTCCACCAGCGGTTTTAGTACACTCAAGTGTACCATTATCGGTCCACCGTTTTAAGGTGGATATGTTAATGCCTAATATTTCGGCAACGTTTTTTGAACTAAGATATCTCATGCCCCAATATTAATTAAAATTTGACTAAAAGTTAAATATAAAATGAGCGTTATGAACATTATGCAGAGTAACTTACTAATCCATGCTTTTTTTAATCAAATCATTTGTGTAGAATCCTTCAACAAGGTGAAATACAAACCAGGTGAAACAAAGAGTTGGAACAAATACTTTGAAGTTTAACTCAATGATTTTTACACCAATAAAAGTAATCAAACACAAGAATATTGTTTTAAAAATGAATTGAGCAATATTAAATCTAAAGGTCATTTCATTACCCTGTTCTTTTGATAATTTAGTTATCACTATAATATTTACATAACTCATTATAATAGGAGCTAGAACTCCTAGAAAAATAATTGTTCCCAATTTGGGGTTAAAAAACAATAAAGGCTGGCCAACAATGAAGGTTAAAATTGATGAGTAAATGTAAATTTTTCTATACATTACTCTGAATTTAACAAGTTCATTTATGCATATTAAATGTATGAATACATGAACATTTAAAGGTAGTTAGATGAAACTAACAGTAATTGCACTAATAATTATGTTTCTTAAAATTGCTAGGAGGGCCTATCAATTTTTTCAATAAAGTTGGAATCAGGATCTTTCTCATACAAGAAATGAATACCATCTCTATGCGCCTTAGATTTTGGATCATCAACAACATTCTTGTCAACAACAGCAAAGTGTGGCGGATGATCTCCTGGTGTAACAAGTGCCAGAGAAATATTGGCAAATTTTAGCAGCGCCCAAGTTTCATCTTGATGCTTTACCTCGCAGTTAAATTGATCCTGATACCATCTTGCAGACTGAGCAATATCTTTGGATTCAATTGCAATGTGATCTACGAATGTTAGATTTGTACTCATTTTGGGTCCAATACCTCACTATTATGGTAGTATTTATTTTTCATTCTTATAGTACAACTAGGACAGACACTTTTTTTCTTACCATATCTTGGAAAGTTGTGGTAATACTTATAATCAAGTGTCTGGTTGAATACCATTATTTCCCAAACTACGTTACAAACTGGACAAGCCTTTAAATCTTTATCAGCTTTTTTTGCATCGAAATTATTCTTCGGCTCCTTCTTCTCATTAAAGTGCTTTAAATCAGCACCTCTTGCTACTGCGTCTAAAATTGACATTTTTAACTCCTAACTTATGTATTATATTATTTTAAGCAATATTAATAAGTCAAGAACTTTTTGAGCGTTATGAGCGTTTTTATATTTATTGGGTTTTTTTATTATAGAACCAGATCTTGTAAGTAATTTTTCTGATTAGAATTGGGAAAATCATAATTGGGAATATAAAAAACAACTTTGCGCGGCTTTCAGAGTGCATTCGAACTCTATCGCTTATAATCACATTATCATCTTTAATCTCAACTATGTGATGATGATTCCAGTTGTCAAGTCCGAAGGGGAGCTTGATACCTTTATCTATGAAGCATAGATACGTATCCTCTGCCTTGTATCCCTCGTGAACTACATTCATAATTCTCCAACCAAAAAACCAGAATGAAAAAGAGGCCACTTTACCACTTTCAATACCCTCCCAGCTTAAGATTTTGACTGGCTGTAAGGCAGTCAAAAAGTCAACAAATTTTCTGTCATGGAACGACTGAATCACATCGGATACTTTAACATCTTTTAATATGACTTGCTGATTATATACCATTATGTTTCCAAAAGTTTCATGGAACGATATGAATGCATATTTAGCCTAAATATTTTTGGCTATTTAATTTGAACAATGATTTCATTCTTCCTGAAAGGAGGTATAGCCCAGGGTGAATTATATTGCGCAACCATAAATGTCCCATGGACTGTATAACCGTTCGCTGCTAGAAGATCGCTCAATTTATTCTGATAATAAGACGCTCTATCTTTAGTGGCCCAACCACCAAACCTCATAACTGCAGTTTTTCCTAGATTAACTTTTTTTAAGGTTACATTTTGAGAATTTGGTTGTGGTAGATCTTCCATAGAATGCTCAGATGGCATTACAAACTGTATTTCATAAATATCTTCAGGATCTGGAGTATTGGTTAAAACTGGTGCGGTCATTTCTATACTCATGCTGGCAGAGTTGCCACCAAATATATAGCTCGCGATTCGCCTGAAACCGGTAGATGCAGCATCTGAATAATCACTCCTAACACTTGTTGTCGCAATAATCATAGAATCGTATTGTCTGATCTCAAACCCATTCTCTTTCTTAACTAAAGTATGTTTAGGTGTTTCAATAGCCATCGCTTTATTTAAGATAATGATTGATATTGATAATAAAGCGGCAAGTTTAATTCTACTGATTGTCATTGCTTTAAAAATGGAATCAGCACTGGAGTATCACGTTTATAGACTTGATAATTTTCATCACCTCCCCATTTTTCATCAGCATATTTTTCAAGAAGGTTGACTCCACTCATTCTTGTCAATAAAAGGTAAATGAAGATGGGCGAAATTAGACTAATATGTTGCCACCCTTGCAAGGTCGGAAAAGCGATGACAGCCATGCCTATCCACAGTAATATTTCACCAAAATAATTTGGATGCCTTGAAATGCTCCAAAGGCCAGTGGATATAAACTGATCTTTATTTGATGATTGTGATCTAAACCTTCTTTTCTGTTCATCAGCAATCACTTCAAGAGAAAATCCAGCAATCCAGACCACTAACCCAAAATAAAAGTAATAATCATCATAATAGGACACGTTATTAATTATCATTACCAACGCATTAACCGTAGTAAGAAAAACCCAGAGGGCCGACAATGTCCACCAAACAAGGAAACCAGAAAATTTTTGTTTAACCTCACGGAATCTTCGATCTTCTCCTGCTTTTAACACACGGATAAATAAGAAAAAACCAAGTCTTAGAGCCCAAATCAATACCAAAGCAATCACAAGTATTGAACGGGTATACAGTGGACTTTCAAGGGCTGATGTAGTAAGATAAATCGCAGTGAGTAATACAAGTACATATGCAAGTGTACCACATATATCATAGTATTTCTCCGTCCTAAAAGCGTAAGATGGAATGAATGCCATCCAATGAACGAGAAAGCTGACTAGCATACAACATACTATCACTGGCAACCCATTATAACTTAATGCTCCGATGGAACATGCATACGCGATAGCGAACCCGATTGTGAAAACAAGGGTTACATTAAGATAATCTTTTGGAGAATGAACCATACCTAATAAATGACTTTAAGCTTCTTAAGAAAGGAGGTTGCCAGGTATCCCAAATCTATTTCAAACCACCTAACTGCAAAATTCATGTTGTTTGGTCTCCTATGGTGATTGTTCTGGTACAATTCACCCATCATGAGGAAATCTATCGGCAGCGTATTTTTTGAATTATCTTTAATATCATCAAAATTGCGATACCCTCTTTTATGACCAAACCAGTTAACTATAAATCCGTGCATAGAACCCATAAAAACATGAAATGGAAGTAAAGCATATTGCCAGGAGGCAGTTGCAAACTCTATATAAAATAAAATATACAATAAAATAAATCCAAATCGGGTAAACATTGACTCTCCAATTTTTTCTAACATAACCCACCTCGGTAAATCATTAGATGCTCTCTGACCATTCATAAATTCATTTACCAGTTTTCTGTACTCATTTACAGTAGACAGGTTAAAAGAGATAATGTTGGTCAAATGTACAGGAGAGTGTGGATCTTTTGGAGTGTCAGCATGTGAATGGTGGTTACGATGCATTACTCCATAGGCGGCTGGATGCAAAAAGGAGGACCCTTGAAATAAAAAGGTAAGAAGGAAAAAGGTTTTCTCCCAAATAGGCGACATCTTAAACATTTTATGTGATGTATACCGATGCAGAAAAAACGTCTGAAAAAATAGCGACAGGTACCAGTGTAAAAAGAAAAAAATAAGTATAATCATAATAAATCTATCTTTTGTTAAATCTGTAGTGAGAAACACCCCACTCTGATCCGTTATTATAACCGAATAATTTTTCGCACGACATGAAAAATATTCGCCAGCGTTGAAACCATAACTTAGCATCCTCTCCATATGTTTTTAAAAATATTTTCATAATACTATCTTTATTTGCATCCATTTTATTGACCCAAGCTAAAGAGGTCTTTTCATAGTGTGTTCCTAACATGCTCCAGACATCGTCAATAATGAGATCATCTTGAAAGTGTAATAAAAGGTCATGGGAGGGCATCATCCCTCCTGAAAAAAATTCTCTTGCCATCCAGTCTGCTTCTCCTTGATTCTCAAATGGATAAACAACTGATTGATGGGTGAAAATGTGTATGAATAATTTCCCATCGTCATTTAACCATGAGGAAACTTTTGATAATAATTTTTTATAATTACGCATGTGTTCAAACATTTCAATGGAAACAACTCGGTCATATTTATTTTCTGTTTCAAAATCATTCATATCTGCGGTAACCACCTCAATATTGTCAAGCCCCTGATTTTTGCAACGATTTAGAATATGTTCTTTCTGGTCCTTAGAATTACTGACAGCAGTAATTTTACTGTTGGGCAGTTTTGATGCCATATAGCAAGTTAAAGAACCCCATCCACAGCCAAGCTCAAGTATTGAATCTCCATCTGCAAGCTGAGCTCTTTCAAAACTTAGTTCCAACATGGACTCTTCGGACTCGTCAAGAGAGTTTACACCATCCGGCCAATATCCAGAGCTATACTTCAAATGCTTTCCCAAAACATTTTCAAAGAATGCGGGTGGAACTTCATAATGTTGCTCGTTTGCTTTTTCAGGAACCAAGGCAATTGGGCTCTCTTTCATCTGCTCTATCCAAATCTGTTTCTTTGAGGATACTTGCTCGGTGTTAGATACGTTTTCATTTTTTAATCTGTTTTCACAGTTACGTACAATTCCTTGCCTAATGAAATAATCAGGGATAATTCCTTTTTCAGCTAACTCAATCAGTTTTGATATCATTTAATACTCCACTCTAACATCTTTAGCTCCAGACTTCGCAAAAACCAACTGGACGTCTCCAATATTTCTTTCAAGAAATCCAGCTTCGCAATATAGAAAATAAAACTCCCACATATTAATAAATGCTTTTGAATATCCCATCTCTTTTACTTCAGGCAGTACACTCATAAAATTCTTTCTCCACCTATTTAGTGTTTCCGCATAGTGACGAGTAATGTCTTCCATATCAATCATTGATAAATCCGTTTTGTTTTTGATTACATCAATAATTTGAGAAATCGATATAAGACATGAACCAGGGAAAATATATTTTTTGATGAAATCTACAGAGTCCTTGTAGGTGTCAAAATTCTGGTCATTATAGGTAATACCTTGAAGAGCCATTAATCCATCGGGCTTCAAAAGAGAGGATAGTTTACTGAAATACTCAGATATATATTCATAGCCAACGGCTTCTATCATTTCGATTGATACAATTTTATCGTATTGCCCATCAAGCTTACGGTAATCCTTGTTTATTACATTTATCTTAGATTCTAATCCCTCTTCAACAACGCGGGCTTTTGCGTATTCATACTGCGCATCGGAAATCGTTGTTGTTGTAATACTGCATCCATAATTTTTTGCTGCGTGAATAGAGAAACTCCCCCATCCGGTACCAACTTCCAAAATATTATCTACTTTTGATAGTTTCAACTTTCTACACATTCTGTCAAGCTTTTCAATGGATGCATCCTCCAATGTTGTATTGGTATCCCTGAAATAAGCACAGGAGTAGGTCATGGTTGGATCGAGCCACAATTTGTAAAAGTCATTACTTAAGTCATAATGAGCAAGTATGTTCTCTTTGCTGCCTTTCAAGGTGTTTTGCCTATTTTTGTGAATCAACTTATTTATTGGGCTTAAAACTTTGGCAAAACCATTGTCTAGCGACATAAGTATGGAACGGTTTTTTAAAATAATGCGCATAAGCATTACAACGTCATCAGAGGTCCAGTATCCTAAAATGTAGGCTTCGGCTATGCCCATAGCACCGCCACTTCCTGTCATAACATAAAACTCTTGCGAATGTACTTGCACATTGACTTGTAGCTCTGAATCGGTGTCTCCAAATGAAAACTTATCTTCCCCATCCACAACAATAATGCAACCTACATTTAAGTGGCTTAACTTCTTTTTTAAACCATTTTTAAATATGGAAGTAAGGAACGTTGCCTTGGTAGGTGTTTTTATTTTTTCAGCTAAGGTGTCTACTTGCATTGTTGGACTCATCAATCAATTTTCCTTTATTAAATCTGCTTTATCAGGATGGATAAAAAAGGGTGCTTTTTTTAGCCATAATTTAAAAGCCTGCCAATGGATTCGAAAAACGACAATCATGGTAATTAATGGAAACCTTACCACTTGCTTTATTAGACCCCTCTTTGTAAATGGTGATCTTTTCATCTTCAATGTGGCATCAAAAACCTTTTCACCATCCTTAAAGTTTTTCATGTTTACTAACAGGTTACTATCCGGTTGGGTAAATAACCATTCGTATTGATGATCCATTCCCCAAAATGGACTAACGTGTAATTTTTTTTCAAGATCTGCGATCAGATTTCCAAATTTTCCTTTTTTGTCTTTCTCACGTATGATATATGCGTGTCTCTCGTCCCATGGAGTGTTTGTCACTTCTGCCAATATGATTTCAACCTCTGAATCCTCTTCATCAAAGCAGTAGTAAAAGCTGACAGGGTTAAAACAGTAACCTAAATATCTTAAATGGGTTAGTAACCGAATAGGACCTTTGACTTTATATCCAATCTTTTCAAAAATCGTTTTTCTTACGGATTCATCCAAACCCATTTCAGAATCACCATGATAATCTTTGCGATTAAATGAAACCAAAGCCGGTTTATCAATATTCCACAACCATGATTTACTCAAGGCATTATCAATTGAATTAAGATCAATATATGTCATGAACAGTGGATATGTAAAAAAATGGTCAAATGGAGCAAATCGTCGATGTCTAATTGTCCCTGAGTAAATATAACTTTTATTTATTTCGCTCATAAGGACTCACCAAAATCTTTACAGACATCAAGTGCACTCATTACTCCATCTTCATGAAATCCATTCCTCCAATAGGCTCCACAATAATAAGTATTATGTTTACCACTTATTTCATGCTTACGACTTTGGGCATTTATGCTAGAAGTGGTAAATAGTGGATGATCATAGCTTAATTCCTTAATCACCTTTGATTCATCTACCAGGTTACCACTGTTTAGTGATACGCAAAATGTTCGATCAGAATTCAGACTCTGTAATATGTTCATATTATAGGTTAATGCGACTGCTTTACTCTGATCTTCATCCAAAAGATAGTTCCAGCTTGACCAGGCATTTTTTCGCTTGGGTAAAATAGATTCATCATAATGTAAAAGAGCATCATTCTTCTGATATTTGATTGCACTCAATATTTCTATTTCTTCTTTTGTAGGAGCATCTAGCATTGCTAAGGATTGATTACTGTGAGTAGCAAAAATAACGGAATCAAAATTCTCACTATCAAGAGATTTTGCACCGAATTGAACCGTAATGCTACCATCCTCTCTTTTTACATTTTTTACGGGTGATGAAAGTCGAATCTTATTTTCAAATCCATCAACCATTTTCTCAACATATCGTTTTGACCCACCGGTTATGACCCACCAGTTTGGTCTATCCACAATTTGCAACAGCCCATGATTATCAAAGAATCTAATAAAGAAAATAGCTGGCATGTTCATCATCTGGTGTGGTACGGTCGACCATATAGCAGCGCCTATAGGGATGATAAAGTGTTGTATAAATTCCTCTGGATAATCATTTAATTTTAGATATTCTCCAAGAGTGGTATCAGAATCTAGTTCCTTCAAATCAGCTCTTGCTTCGGAGTTAAATCTCCACATACTGCGTAACATTCTTATAAATGACGGCCTGACGAGGTTTGAACGCTGAGCAAAAAGGCCGTTTAAAGAATGTCCGGCATATTCTAAATCATTTTTTTCTGATTTTACACTAAAGCCCATTCTTGTTAATTGACGCTCCACTCCAAGTCTATCTAAAATATTGATGAAGTTGGGATAGGTTCTCTCGTTATAGACTATAAACCCAGAATCAACATTCCATTTTATGCCGTTGTATTCAATCTCATGGGTGTGGGTATGTCCACCGATATAATCATTCTTTTCAAAGATAGTTATATCATGCTTTCTGTTCAGCATATAAGCACATGTTAATCCAGATATTCCAGAGCCAATTATCGCAATCTTCATAAATAGTACTTCTCTCTTTAAACGTCTTAATTAGTCCCAATCTTGAACTATTCTTTGGATCATTGATGTATTATAACCAATGTCTGATAGTCGACTAAGAATTCCTTTATATGTTTCATCATTCATAATAGGGTCCCTTGCCATGATCCAAACGTGCTTTCTTGAAGGTATCCCTATGACCGTGTAGCTGTAATCATCATCAAGATCAATAATTAAAAAGGGCATTTTAAAAGGCCAGAGAAACTGCATTCTCCATTCTGCATTTGTTTCTTTATTCTTAATAAACCCAGTTGGTTTATAGGTTTTCTTCTCACCGTTAGGCGAATCCTTGAAAAAGGTAAAGGTAGTCTCGATTCTTCCATTGGCACCTAATTTATAGGATTCAATAGCGTTGGTTGCGCCCTTCTCAATGAACGTTGGAATATTGCCGATAACATACCAGTCTCCCATAAAACGTTCTATGTCTACATTGGCTACTGTTTTCATTTTTGAATAATTATCTTTCTCTGAGACACCAAAACATCCTTTAAATAGTATCGATGTCAATATAACTGATATTAAAATTAAATATTTCAAACCACCATCCAATCAATGAACTGCCGTATAGGTCCTACGACTTGCCTCACTTAAAACGTCATTAAACACATTTACGATACTCATTTTGTTTAAAAGCTCAATTGCAAAATCAGGAATTGAGCCTCCGGGGTCCAAATACAAGCGATAGGATAGCATATACTCACCATCATCATTGTGCTCTGCCATCCACAGTCCTGCTCCATAATTAAGGTATATGGCATCTTTTGAAGTGTTCTGCGTTTGAACTTTTTCTGGTTCATCAATCAAGTACCAGTGCACAATAGAAACATTATCCTCTTTATCGTAACCACCTGAATGAACCCTGAAAAAATATTCTCTATCCTTCATAAAAGGAAGATCAACAGGAAGGAGGTGATAGCCTTCAACAGCTCCACTATACCTTCTAACCTCACTGAAAACGAACTCACCAGCACTGTTAAAATATTGGCCATAGTTTTTTACATCCATAACAATATCTTGAATTATTTTTGAGGGGATATTTGTTTTCTGTTTTGCCATAAATGCAACAAGACTCATATCTTTTATAGATTTTGTACTCAGTGTGACTTCTCCTTTTTTAGCAACAGTAGTCCAATCTTCGTTACTCCTTAGCATCTGGAACAATGCAACAGGTTTTTCAATTATTTCGTTGGCAAGCAAAGAAAGATCAAAGGTCCAAAAAATTGCAGTTGATAAGGCTAGCTTTATCATCTAGCCCTTACCTCAGGCCTAATCTATCATTAACCCAATAAATAAGTGGCATACTGAGGCCCCAGACCAATGCAAGCATAATGGTAACCTCCAAGTTTTCGCCATTAAATTGGATAGCACCAAGTCCCTCACCTGCTTTATATGCCACAGGCCCAAGTAACGCGCCCAGCACAAATGATTGCAACCAGCGACCTTTTAACCATGCCATCGAATGATTTACCATAGCCGCGAATCCACACCACATTGCCGTAATCCATAGCGGAGCGATAATAATATCTGCACCATATGAACCACTGTATGTGACCATACCAGAAAGAGCCATCATTGTATCAATCAGGGTACCAAGAAATGCAAAGGTAATTACCAATTTTATTTCAGCAGTATTAGGTGAATTAAGGTAAAAGTGAGCTATAAGAAATAACATCATCAGGACCGGTCCTAGATAAATGAATTCACTTGTGGCACCAAAAACACATGCCCACCAACTTACTTTAAATCCTAAAATATTAAATAGCTTCTTCATTCTTTTATATGTTATTAGATATTAATCTTAAATTATATTTTAAACAATCTTTATTGAGCGTTATGAGCGTATTTACTTTTATGATTAAGAAATATGCCTGCCAACATCATTACGGTATAAGCTCCAAGTCCAATCAGTAACATAATTAGGAAATAGTATGGCCAATCAGGCATTAGAAGTGTGAAGTTTACTCCGTCAGGTTTTTCAAATGTAAACATGTAATTACTACCCAATAATAGGTTGATTATGATAATGCTCAAAACAAGTACAGTTGTCCATATAATTGCATTAAAATAATCTTTCCACTTTGGTCTGTATCCATCTAAAACAATGCTAAACATAACAAATATGACAAGACCATGTGCAAAAAAGTAGTGAATAGAGACATATATATGCTTCATCTCTGACAGATTTGTATTAATAAATGCAAATAACGATCCACTAAACCCTGCAAAATAGAACCAGTTTTTTAATGTCCTATTGTTCTGATTCTTAGCATAAACAGGAATAAGAAGGGCAGATATGTAACACATCTCAAGCGGTAATGAGGAGCTTGGGGACCAGATTCCATAGTATATCATATAGATTTGGAACACAACCTCATTAAAAATAACAAGGTAGCCTATTGCTTGAAGAATTGTTAATCTAATTTTTTGCGAACATTTTCCATAGACCCATGCCACCGCTACGCACAATACAGTGCTGATCATACCATAGATGACATGCTGGCTTGGAAGCGAAGTAACTATATTGATTATATCGCTGATCATTTCTATGATCAAAATCTAAAAAGAAAAAAGTTTTTGAACCTTCAGATAAATTTGACCATATGATTCTTTCCATCCAGGAAAGCTTGTATCATATGTCCTACTGGTACCAAAGTAAAAGATTGAAAAGGGTCCAGGTTGGTAACTTATCAGGGGCTGAATATCAAATGTATCGTAGTAGCGGTGATATTGGGCAACTAATCTAAAATTTAGAAAAGTTGTGGCTTGATATTCAAACCTTGCTCGAGCAATCATATCAGAATAAACAACCTCATCATTTTCAAATCTGATTGATTTTGATTGGTCCATCCTAAAATTCAACTTGAATTCATCACTCGGTTTTAGTTCTATGCCAAGCCCAAGTCCTGTATTCCTAGCCTGATAAGGCGCATCTACTCTAATTATCTCTGTACCAAATTTTGGTTTGATATTGAATGATATACTTTTTGAGAATGATTTTTCGAATGAAATTTCAAGGCCATAGTTATCTTCAAATAAGATGCTCTTGTAAAATTCATCCTCAGCAAAAAGTGTTATACCATACCCAAATTGTCCTTTCATCTGTCCTGAGTGACTTAGATATATCCAATCCGTAAGCTGAGTCCAATCATAGGAAAATACACGCCCTGTGCCAAACCAAAAGCTTAACGTTTCAAATGTATTATTGTTTGGGTAAAGCATCGTGCCGGTAGTTATTACTAATTGTCTTCTATCATTGAAATCAATATATCCATTATCTACTCTGAAGGTTGGAGAGCGTTCGGCATACAACAAGGTTAAAGCTCGATTCTTCTTCCAACCTTCAAGGCTAAAATAAAGACTATGCCCAGAGAAAATATCTCCATCAAAGTCGGAGGTAATTGAATCTTTTCCAAATATATGTCCATTTAAAGATAAGGAAATGGTCGTATCATTAGGCTCAACTGTTTTAGATGAAAATAGTTGGAAATCTAGTTTTAGACTATTGTTGAACCTGTAAAGCCCATCGAACCCTCCTGATTTGCCCATTCCTCCCTCATACCTTCTGTCTGAATACAATGCGCCAACATACGATCCTTCATTAATTGAATGTTTTAACCTGAAAATATTTGCATTGCTTTCACCTAAGTTTGTAGTTGTACCTCCGAAGTCATTAAATGGAACTATAAAGGCACCGTTTCTATCTAAGGATCCTAAATAACCATACTGCGTATTTCCTTTCTGGCCTAGAACCTTTGCAGCTAGACTAGGTTGATTAATTGACCTAGTATAAACGGTACGCACTTTAGGTTTCCATCCAAACGAACCTGTATTAAATAAATCTATGCCCTCATTAAAAAAAGGTCTCGTCTCAGGGTACGATAATGCTGTCTGACTATTGATATCTATTTTTGTTTGATTAGACTCCACCTGACTAAAATCAGGGTTTAACGTAACCTCTGCACTTGCTGACTTTCCCATTGGGAATGTAATCCCAAATCCAAGACTACTAGAAAATGAATTTTCGCTAGATCCTACAAGACTTGGAAGCAGTTCAATAGGTGATTGTATCTCCACATCTTGCATACACCTTAGATGACCGAATTGACAGGGAGAACACGTATTATCTCTATCTACAGGCATCCAGGAGTCCATGCGAGTACCTTCTTTTCTTGGTATGAATCTTGAAAAATTTATTCTCCAATGTAAGTTGTCCGTATTGACCGATCTAAACGTAGAAAATGGAATAGCAATCTCCACCTCATAACCATTTTCCACAATACGACCACTAGAATACCAAATAGCATCCCAGTTATTGCGATCACTATTACCAAACTTTTGTCCATCTAACTGGTTGCCAAAAGGGTTTGAGGAAAAGTAATGCTCTACGACACCGTCATTTCTAGGATCAATACTTATTATTACTCTATCATCATCCTCAATATCATCCCGTTTAGACTGGTTTGCTCTTATTAGTTCAGGATTATCAAACGAATGAAAAGCAACATATAAATTTTTTGTATCGTAAGACACTTGAACTTTTGTACGTGTTTTAGAAGGTGAATTGTTTCCAGGGTTAATTTCTACAAAGTTTTCAGCAATAACAGAATTTTCCCATTCAAGCTCATTTATTGTTCCATCAATAACGATAGAATCTGATTTCACTTTTATATCAAGATTTTTCTGAGAAAAAAGCAATGAAAAGAAAAACAAGACAATGATTACTTTCATTAGTTTTTCCAATACGTTATCTTATTCATCTGAATGATAGTCAATCTACTTTTTTGCATTGATTTCGAAATCAACTGTAAATATATCATGGATCATTCTATCTCCTATGTTTGGAAAATATCTTGCTGATCTATAGGTAACATCGTATAAAGTTCTGTCAATCTCCATTTTACCCCTAGCGCTTGCTAGATCACCGGACTGAAAAATTTCGCAAACAAACTCAATCGGATGCATTATACTTTTTATTGTAAGATCTGCATCGATTATAAACCTTCCATTTCTCATGGTTACTCTCTTGATTATAAGTTTGGCCTCAGGATAATTTTCAGTATCAAAAAAATCTTTTGAGTGAAGATGAGACTGTAATTTTTTGCCCCATATACTTTCCTTTGTGTCCATCACTTCAATTGTTTTCATATCGACTATAAATTCACCTTCTATTGGCAGGTCATTCTTTATTTTTACAATCCCACTTTTTAGACGAATACTTCCCCAGTGCGAGCCTGTAAGCTTTTTAGCAACCCAACGTAGTTTAGATTTGTTTAAGTCGATTGTGTATGTTTTCTCTTCATTCCCTCCAAATAGAAATGACGTCAAAAAATAGGTTAAAATAATATGTTTTTTCATAAATTAAATGAGCAACCAGGAAGAGTTGCCTAAAAACAGTACACTACAGCCCAGAGATAATTATTGCTCTGAGTTTGCCCAATCAACCATCAAGATAACATCTAAAATATTGATTGTACCATCAAGGTTCATATCCGCATTCTCAATTTGCTGACCATTTAAATCGATATGACCAGCTACATGGTTAACGGTAACTATGATATCTAAAATATTTACTTGGTTATCAAAATTGAGGTCTCCAAAGTTAATATCAAGTGGAAAAACAGCACCTGGAGGCAATTGAATTCTATCAATCCAGGCACAGTCTTCACCAAAAGAGGTGGCATCATCTTTTTCGTAAACCCACCTAAGTGTATGTTCCCCAGTAGGAAGATTAATTCCAAAAAGGTTCCAATCAGTTTCTCCACCAATAGTTAGACCTTGAGGCTGGTCGTCTATGTAAAATTCTAAATAATCATAAATCGTTCCAGAACCACCCTGTTCGGATGAAGATTTAGACCAAAATTGAATCTCGCCCTCGTAGAGCACATTGACTATCATTGAAAGCTCAGAAGTTTGGCCGTCGCTGATATTCCCTGACCTTGCAGAATAATTCCCTGAATACCCATCCGTATCAATAACCCACCCTGTTTCACCACCATGAATCCAGGGGAATGATGAAAAGTCACCTGTTTCAAAGTCGTCTATCAATACGCCTATGATAATTGGCACAGGAACAGAATGATCATAAGAAGTATGAAGAGAGCCTATAATCATGGAAAGCATAGAAGAAGAACCAACTGGAGCGTCATTGGTAGCACTCAATTCAATTGTAATGTTAACCTCATCGCCAACATCAAACCAATAGGCATTGTCACTGAGTACGCTATCTATTACCAAGTACGGATCACTGGTTGTAGCCTCGAAGGTAGGATAACTGACAGGAGAATTGCCTGTATTTAATAATGTAATCTCCATTGAAATTGATTCGCCTGGGTCAAGAGTGCCGTTACCATTATCAACTAAGTCTGAATTTAAAATCAAGAAAGATGGGGCCTCTATGGGAACAGACATTTCATGTTCCCACTCCTGATTTTCTCCGTAAACAGTAACAATAATTGGCGCGACTGAACCATCATCTACATTCCAACTAACCTCTACATCAAAAGGCCCTACTGTAGCTAATTCTCCAGGGTCAACAGAAGTATGAGTAAGGTCATCTGAAAGAACATTGATCATAGTACCATCATGTAAAAGGCTGACTAATAAATCTCCAGATGCCTCTTGGCCTACGTTTTCGATTTGAACATGGAAACTACCAATTTCACCAAAATCCAATATATCATCCTCACCTGCACTGGTAATTAAATCATCCAAAATGATGTATGCTCCATCTGGAGCAATGATATTTATAGAAGTTTCATAAGGAATTTTATTATATGCGGTAATAACAAGGTCTAGCTCCCCAGGAACATCTAATGCTGGTTCAAAAACAAGATCTATTATGCCTGATTCATTGGTATGTCCATAGGCTAATAGCTGTCCATCCATAGATACTGCAGCATGCGCTCCACTCACTCCGGCATCAATGTATAATTCTTGGGCTCCGATAACCAGGACCTCATCATGGTTAATTTCTAAATCAGTAGGAGTATCGGAGCGTACTACAACAGAAGGGTCGCCAAATATAGTCCAATAAAAGGTCTCATTGTAACCTTGCGTGCCGTAGCTATCATTCATTTGATTCATACCATTAAAGGACAAACCACCAAAAGTTCTCTTAATATTATTTGAATAAGATTCTGCGAGTATTGCGTTCATTTCATCCTGCCCTTCCATGGGAGGATTCCAGCCTTGATTAACAGTTGACATGAGTACAGCAATTGCTCCAGTGGGAGTTCCATCATCCTCATTTGTAGCACGAAGCCAAGTTTCAGCGTAGCAGGTACCTTGATGGAATTCTCCGTTTACGCAGGCAACAGACCATATAAATGGGTACATTCCCATATTCTCTAAATTATTTACGTCAGTTTGGTTCATGGGACAGCCATTACCCCAGGAACCATTAGATCCATGCCCTGTATAGTTGATTATGGATCTACCATTGTTAATGGCAACCTCTCCATCAGCAACAGTCCCATTGGGGTCGTAAACTTGGTCAACCTCATCGTAAGTGTAAGCCATTAAAAGATCACGAATATTATCCATATGCTCATTATCATATTCCCCATCATCACCAGGACCTTGATCTGATGCAAAACCCGCACCTTTTTTATACCACATACCTTCTGGGTCTGGGTTCATTTCATAAGCAATCGTGCGATTTACCATTGTCTCAACGTGCTCGCCAGTCTCAGCAGAGAATCTACCAATCATAAGATCTGGGTAATAATCATCTCCAGCAACAAAGGTAAATGAATTATCACTTGGACTATTTGATCCATTCCCATTTGATCGTCGAATCGACTCGATCTGATCAATGTCACCAACAAGTAATAAAAATGCTATTCCATTTTCATAATATTGATCTTCAATAAATTGTTCCATCGCGTCAACATCCCCAACACTGTCTACGTCTACAATATCTGTTGGGATTCCTTTATAATTTTTCCAATCTACAAAGGGCTGTATTTCATCCAAAAAGTCCCCATGACAGATTACCAGCATTGAACCCTCCTCACTCAAAATATCATATCTATCGTTCCTTGGAAAATTGATGAAGTGATCTCTATACATGTGATCAAATGCTCTAGAATCTGAGTTTGAGGGTCTGCGGGTAAGAGGATTTACTTGACTAATTCCAGC
>ENA-OSEY01000757-OSEY01000757.1-marine-metagenome-genome-assembly--contig:-NODE-757-length-22912-cov-4.543814_pt1 | contig 22912 bp, 14 predicted proteins | sample MGYA00248465_ERZ534230 | MGnify/ENA primary metagenome ERZ534230 (study PRJEB26409, sample SAMN06344110) | marine metagenome | isolation source: Sea water from surface | place: Atlantic Ocean:Southern...
GTTATATTTTCAATTTTATCAAGATCAAAAGCATGAAGAGGTTGACCAATTTCATGCATTACATAATTTGTAATATCTACAATGCTATTAATTGGTTTAAGACCTATTGACTTAAGTTTATTTTGAATTTCTTGAGATGAAGAATCAACGTTTATATTTTTTATTACTAAACCAGAGTAAAATGGACATTTATCTGAATCTTCAACATTTATATTTATCTCCTTGTCAATATTAACTGGACTAAATGAGTTAATTGATGGTAAACTTAAATTAGATTTTATAGCTTTATGGTCTAAAAATGCTTTAAGATCTCTTGCTACACCATAATGAGACATTGCATCACATCTATTTGGAGTTAGTCCAATTTCTAAAATTTTATCTGACTGTATATTGAATATTTCACTAACTGGTGTGCCAGGTTTAATATTTTTTTCGAGAACCATTATGCCCTCATGTGAGTCACCCAAACCAATTTCATCTTCAGCACAGACCATACCGTTGCTGATAACACCTCTTATTTTTGATTTTTTGATTTTTATTTCCTCACCTTGATTTGTGTATATTTTTGAACCAACTGTAGCAACAGGTACAATTTGTCCTTTATCTATATTAGGAGCTCCACAAACGATTTCACAAACTTTGTTATTACCAATATCTATTGAAGTAACTTTAAGCCTATCAGCATTAGGATGTTTACCACACTCTAATACTTTACCTGCTACAACTCCTGCTAAACCACCTTTTATAGATTCAAAACTAGATATTTTCTCAACTTCTAATCCCAGATTAGTTAGAATCTCAGATATCTCCTCTGGAGAATGATCAGTCTTTAAATAATCTTTAAGCCAATTAATAGATATTTTCACTAGGTTAGTTTGATAAACAAATATACTTAATCAGCTTATATATCTCCATAAATTTTTTGAATTTGAGGAAGTAGAAATCTCATATCTAATTGGTAAATTCTCTTTATTAATTAATTTAGGATCCTCACTAAGTATTTTTTCTGCACAATTTTTTGCCTCATTTAATATATCAAAATCATAAATTATATCTGCTAATTTAAATTTTAAAGTACCACTTTGTTTAGTCCCTAATAAATCACCTGGTCCTCTAAGTTTAAGATCAACTTCTGCAAGTTTGAACCCATCATTAACTTTAACCATTGTATCAATTCTAATCTTTGAATCTTCAGATACTTTGTCTTTTGTCATTAAAATACAATAACTCTCATCATTTCCTCTTCCAACTCTTCCTCTGAGTTGATGAAGCTGAGATAGTCCAAATCTTTCTGCACTCTCAATTACCATTACTGATGCATTTGGAACATTAACTCCAACCTCGATGACAGTTGTTGAAACTAAAATCTGAGTTTCTTTTTTTATGAATCTATTCATTTCATACTCTTTATCTTTTGCATTCATCTTACCATGGACTATACTTACTTGATAATCAGGTCTAGGAAACTCCCTAACAATACTATTATATCCATCCATAAGATCTTTATAATCTAATTTTTCAGATTCATTAATTAGAGGATATACAAGATATACTTGTCTCCCTTTTTTTATTTCTTTTTTTAAAAAACTAAAAACGCTGAGTCTGTTCTTGTCATATTTGTGGACTGTCTTAGTCTCTATTCTTCCTGGAGGTAGTTCTTTAATTGTTGAGACATCAAGGTCTCCATATATACTCATAGCTAAAGTTCTTGGAATTGGAGTAGCAGTCATAACTAAAATATGAGGAGACGGATTATTTTTTTTCCAGAGTTTTGCTCTTTGAGCAACTCCAAATCTATGCTGTTCATCTATAACACTTAATCCAAGATTATTAAATTTCACAATGTCTTCCAATATTGCATGAGTACCTACAAGGATATTAATCTCTCCCGATTTTAACTTTCTGTGAATTCTTGTTCTGTCTCTTAATTTTGTTGAACCAGTTAATAGCTCAATCTCAACCTCTAGATCCTTGATAAGTTCTTTAATTGAATTATAATGCTGGTTAGCAAGAATTTCAGTTGGTGCTAAGATACATGACTGGAAACCATTATCAATAGCTATTAACATTACCATCAAGGAGACTATTGTTTTACCTGATCCAACATCACCTTGTAGTAATCTATTCATCTGTTTTCCATCTCTAAAATCATTTCTAATTTCTTTTATAACTTTTTTTTGATCTTTAGTTAATTCAAAGGGTAATGATTTAGTATAAAAATCATTTAAGTTTTTACCAACTTTTTCAAATTTAAATCCATTAAGCTTTATAATACGATCGTTCTTAGTTAGCTGAAATCCTATTTGATTAAAAAATAGTTCTTCAAATTTTAATCTTCTAATTGATAGAGATAATAATTCTTGTGATTCAGGTAAATGAATGTTTACAAGTGCTTTATATCGATCAATAAGTTTATATTCTTTTAAAATAGAAGTTGATAGATTCTCTTTTATGTGATTCTGGATAGAATTCAAAAGATTAAAAATGATTTTAACAAAATATTTTTGTGTAACTCCTTCAGTTATTAATTTTTCAGTTGATGAATATATCCCATGAAGTCTTCTAGGTATATTTCTCTCAAAACTTTCTTTTGTCTTTATTTCTGGGTGAGAAATAGAAACTTTATTACCAAACCAGTTTAGTTTTCCATAAACTATATATTCCTTGTCAACTTTTATCGATTCTTCAACCCAACTAAATCCTCTATACCAAATTAAATCGATTTTACCTGTTTCATCATAAAACTCGCAATTAAGCCTATTTCTATATCTAACTTTAATTTTTTTTATTGATTTGATTTTACCAATAATCTGAACCTCTGAATTGTTGAGTGGAAGTTCATTGATCTTAAAAAAACTCATTCTATCAATGTATCGGAAAGGGTAGAAGTCTATTAAATCTTTAACAGTTTTAATGTTTAACTCATCATTAAGAAGTTTTGACCTAGATGGACCAACCCCTTTAATAAACTCAACAGATTGGTTTAAAAAATCATTATTCACCTTTCAAAAAGTCTAATGCTAAATTTGTCATTACTTTAACTCCAAGAAGCATTGAACTATCATCAATAAAAAAATCGGGAGTATGATGAGCAGGAGCCTCTCTTTCATCGTTTATATTATAACCACCTAACTCAAATAAAAAACCAGGTATTTCATTTAAGTAATATGCATAATCTTCTGCTAGTGTCTTAGCATTACTAAGAATTACATTTTCGTTACCTGCAGATTTTTTTAGAGATGGAAGCATTCTATCCATAATTTCAGGGTCATTATATGTTATATCTGCACCATCATCGATTTCAACAATTGCTTTACCTCCATACGATTCAGCAATCCCCTCTGATAGCTCAATAATTCTTTTTTTTATATAATCTCTCATTCCATAATCTAGTGATCTAATTGTACCAACTAAATTAACCTCATTCGGAATAATATTAAATCTATTACCACCTTCAACTTTACCGAATGAAATAACTGCTGGTTCCTTTGTTAACTCTGATTCTCTTGATATAATTGTTTGGATTGAATTAATTATTTGTGCAGTTATTATAATAGGATCAACAGCAAGCCAGGGAGTTCCTCCGTGAGCTTGAGTCCCAATAACTTTTATTGTAAACCTAGATGAAGATGCGTAAAAACCTCTTGGCTTATAATAAACTTTGTTCATTGGTAATTGAGCAGCAATATGGAGTCCAAAGATTGCATCAACGTTCGGATTTTTTAATACACCTTCTTTAATCATCATTCTCGCACCTCCTTCTTCTCCTGGAGGGGGGCCTTCCTCAGCTCCTTGAAAAATAAACTTAACAGTACCTTCAAAATCTCTATTATTAGATAATATTTCTGCAGCCCCCATTAGAATAGCCATGTGACTATCATGACCACATGCATGCATAACACCATCATTAATTGACATAAAAGGAAGATAATTTTTTTCTTTAATTGGAAGCGCGTCCATATCTGCTCTTAATCCAACAACTTTCCCTTTTTTATAACCTTCTAATATGCCTACAACTCCGTTAACCCCAACATTTCTTGTTACAGATATACCAAGTGACTCCAAGTGTTTAGCAATTACTTCAGATGTTCTAAACTCTCTATTAGATAACTCAGGATGTCTGTGAAAATCATGTCTCCATGAAATTACTTTTTGCTCTATATTTTTAATTTGATCATCAATAGATTGAGAAAAACCAAATTGAAAAATGAAAAAAAATATAATTGATAATAATTTTTTCATAAGTATCGATTTAATTAATGTTTATAGGGTAATTAAAATTCATTAATTACTTAAATTTATAACAATGTTAGAAGATAACAAATCTTATCTAAATGATCTTAATGATGCTCAATTGAGTGCTGTCTTAAAGACTGATGGACCATCAATGGTAATAGCTGGTGCCGGTTCTGGTAAAACAAGAGTTTTAACATACAAAATAGTACATCTAGTAAATAATGGTGTTGATCCATTTGAAATTCTCGCTTTAACCTTTACAAATAAAGCTGCTCGGGAGATGAAACTCAGAATTTCATCAATGATAGGTGAGAGTGATTCAAAGAGTATTTGGATGGGTACCTTTCATTCTGTTTTTGCTAAAATATTAAGATTTGAAGCTCATAAAATCGGTTTTACTTCTGATTTTACTATATATGACACTCAAGACTCAGAAAGACTTATTTCATCTATAATTAAAGAAATGAGCTTAGATAAAGATGTTTACAGATCAAAATCAATTAGAAATAGAATTTCAACTCTTAAAAATAATTTTATAACTGTAAATGGATATTTTTCTAATAATGAATTAGTTGAATCTGATAATCTATCAAGAAAACCTGAGACTGGAAACATTTATAGAGAATATAATGATAGATTGATAAAATCAAACTCAATGGACTTTGATGATCTTCTAATGAAGACTAATGAATTATTAAATAACTATCCTGAAGTCCTTGCAAAGTATCAGGAAAAATTTAAATATATACTTGTAGATGAGTATCAAGACACGAATAACTCTCAATATTTAATTGTAAAATCATTATCTGATAGATATCAAAATATTTGTGTTGTTGGTGATGACGCGCAAAGTATATATTCATTTAGAGGAGCAAATATTAATAATATTATAAATTTTAGAAATGACTATGATGATATTGAAATATTCAGACTTGAACAGAATTATAGATCAACTAAAAATATTGTTAATGCCGCAAACTCAGTTATTGACCATAATAAAAATAAAATTGATAAAGAAGTTTGGACAGAAAATGATTTTGGAGATAAAGTTCAAATCTCCTCAAATCAATCGGATATTGCAGAGGCTCGGTCTATTTGTCAAAAAATACAAACTATTAGTGACTCTAAACTATCAGATATAGCTATACTTTACAGGACTAATGCACAATCAAGACCAATTGAAGATTCTTTAAGACTTAATAAAATACCATATAGGATATTTGGTGGTGTATCCTTTTATAATAGAAAAGAAATTAAGGATATTCTTGCATACTTAAGATTAATAGTGAATAGTAATGATGAAGAAAGTTTAAAAAGAGTAATAAACTATCCAGCTAGAGGTATTGGACTAGTCACAATCAATAAAATAATTATTTCTGCTCAAAAAAATAGTCTAAGTCTTTATGATACAATCAAAAGACATAAAGAGTTAAATATTCCTTTTTCTAACTCTGTTTCACTAAAACTTCAAAATTTTATTGATTTAATTGAGGTTTTTAAGATTGAAAATGAGAAATTAAATGCATTTGACTTAACCAAAGAATTAATAAATAAAGTTAAAATCATTGATGATTTAAAAAAAGATGAATCACCAGAAGGAATATCAAGAGTTGAGAATGTTCAAGAATTATTAAATGGAATTAGAGATTTTATAGAGGACCAAAAAGAAATAGCTGATTCTAATGATAACCTCTCAGAGTTCCTGTCAAATGTTTCACTTTCAACTGATTTTGATTTAGACTATCAAGACGAAGACTATATCTCTTTAATGACACTTCATCTATCAAAGGGACTAGAGTTCAAGCATGTTTTTATAGTTGGTCTTGAGGAAGATTTATTTCCATCAGCTTTAAGTTATAATACTCGTTCAGAGTTAGAGGAAGAAAGAAGGCTATTTTATGTTGGAATTACAAGGGCAAAAGAAAACTTATACTTATCATACGCTAACTCAAGATATAGATGGGGGAAACTTATATATTGTGAAGAAAGTAGATTTTTGAATGAAATAGATAAAGATTTTGTTGATGTAATTAATCAAATTGAGTTTGGATCAATATCAAATGACATTTCAAAGAAAAAAATTCTGTTTAAACCTAAAGGAAATTTAAGAAAACTATCATCTTCAATTCCAGAAAATAGTTCAATTAAAATAAATTTTTCAGAGGGAGATAAAGTTTCTCATGAAAAATTCGGAAATGGTATTATAGTCAAAATAGAGGGTCTAAATAATGACACTAGAGCTACTGTTAAGTTTTCGAAGTTTGGAGAAAAAAATCTTCTATTGAGGTTTGCTAAGCTGAATAAAGTATAAAAAAAAAGCGTGAAAATATCACGCTTTATTTTTTAACTAATCAATAATGATCTTAGTCAGGCATGCTGTCTGAACTGATTGTATCACTTGGACCTGTTGCAGGTACATCCATACTCATTCCTTCCTCAATAAGTTTAGTAAATTGATCAAGCTTAGGAAGAACGATTATTCTAGTTCTTCTGTTAGCTGCTCTTGTAACAGAGGAATCATTATCAGCAATTGGCATGTAGAAACTTCTTCCTGCAGCTACTAATTTAGTAGGGTCAACACCATAGCTATTTTGTAGAATTCTTACTACAGAGGTTGCTCTTTTAACAGATAAGTCCCAGTTGTCAACAACACCTGGAATACTTTCAGCAGCTTTCTCCTGATCTATTGGCATATTGTCAGTGTGACCTTCTACCATAAATTCTAGATCTGGTTTATCACTTATAACTTTAGCAATTTTTTCTAAAACACCCCTAGCTCTTGTTGTCACAGTAAAACTTCCACTGTTAAAGAGTAGTTTATCTGAAATAGAGACGTATACTACACCTTTTTCTACATTAATTTCAATGTCATCATCACTAAGCGTTCCTAATGAGCTTTTAAAACTTTGAACCAATGCTAATGTTACAGAATCTCTTTTAGTAACAGCATCTTGCATTCTTGTGATAATTAAATCTTTTTCTCTAATACTTTCAAGAGATCTCTCAAGATTTTCTGCTCCTTTTTGAGTTAGAGTAGTTAAATTTCCAATATTGTCAATTAAATCTTGATTATTAGCTCTTAGAAAGTTGTTTTGTTCTGATAATGCAGATAATCTCTCAGTAGCAGCCGAAAGTTCTGTTTGTGTAGCATTTAAATTAACAGTTGCATTATCTAATAGTTCTTTTGTATTTTGTTGAAGACTTTCTAGCTCTGTATACTTCTGTTGAGATACACAGGAAGTTAAGAGTAATCCTAAAGCTCCAGCAATAAATATATAATTTTTCATATCAAAATATAATGGTTATTAATTAGTCAGCTACAAACTTAATATTTTTATGCTAAATTATTGTATTACAGACTAAAGAATTTTTTCTTTCCTAAAATAAAATATTTATAAACTATACTATTGGTTTTATAATAATTTTCTTTTTTTAAAGAGTTATCTCTTTGACTTAAAATCTGATTTGCTAGTTTAAAATAATTTATATGAGCTTTTATTACTGAAGTTGAAAGATTGAATCTACCTTGAGTAAAGTATCTCATTATTGATATAATATCAAAGATGACTCTAATAAATATGACATATAACAGAGATTTTAAAGGAAGATTTTTAGTCAACATTATTAATGAATTTCTGTAGTTTAGGTAATTTTTGTTACTGTCTTCTTTAATTGTAGCAGCTCCAATGTGATATACAATTGAATTTGAAGATGCTAAGCAATCAATACCACTATTAAATGCTCTCCAACAAAGATCAATTTCTTCCATGTGAGCAAAAAAACTTTCATCAAAACCTCCAAGTTCAAAGAATTGTTTTTTTGGTAAAAACATGCATGCACCGGACGCCCAGAATATTTTACTATCAAGGTATTGACCATTATTTTTTTCTAGTGTTTTAAAAATTCTACCTCTACAAAATGGGTATCCATATTTATCAATAAACCCTCCAGAAGCACCTGCGTATTCAAAATACTGTCTATTATTCAAATCCATTATAGTTGGCTGAACTATTGAATTCGGTTTTTCACTAAATATTTCTCTAATTGGATCAAGCCAATTACTTGTTACTTCAATATCATTGTTCATTATACAGATTAAATCTTCAGTTATCGCTTTTAATCCTTTATTATAGCCTCCAGCAAAACCATAATTTTTATCTAGACTAATAATCTTAACCTCTGGAAAATTATCTCTTACAAACTTAACAGAACCATCTGAAGAGTTATTATCAATAATATACACACATGAGTTATTAGATTTGCTAACTACTCCCTTAAGATGACTTTTAAGAAGATTTAAACCATTCCAATTAAGTATAGCTATTCCAATTTTCATTTTTTATAAAATTTCAAGTCTTTGCTTTGATGATATTCTTTTGTTTTTTTATTGAAGTTAAAATAAAAGTGAGTTACTCCGTTTGTAACAACTATAATTTCACTATTTAATTTAATATTATATCTCATTACTTGATCAAAATGTTTTTTGTTAATCTTAATTCTTGGTGACTTACACTCAACTAGAATATTAATTCCTCCATCACTATTATAAACAACAATGTCATATCTTTTCAATACTTTATTGACATAAAATGTTTTTTCACAATTGATTAAAGATTTTGGATAATTTTTTGAAATTATTAGCTTAATAAAGTTTTGTCTGACTAATTCTTCTGGAGTTAGAATAATCCATTTTTTTCTTATTTCATCAAATATGATTCTATTCTTATTTTCTTTTTTAATTTTAAATTCAAAAGAAGGGAAATTGAGCTTGTTCATAAAATGACAGAATATCACAAATTAATTAATGAAATAAATAATGGCAAACTTTCACCAATATATTTAATTCACGGTGATGAAAGTTTTTACTCTGATAAATTAGTTCAACATATTATTGACTCTGTAATAACCAATGATTCAGTGGACTTTGATTTAAAAAAGATTTACGCAAAAAAATCAAATGAATTTCAGGAGGCAGAGGTAGTAGACTTTTTAAAAAGGTATCCTTTAGTAGGTGAATACAATTTAATGATCGTAAAAGATTCAAAAAATCTATCAAATGATTTTTCTCTAATACAGTCTTATATCGAAAATATTAATCAAAAATCAATCTTAGTTTTAAGCTTTAATAATACTGTAGATAAAAGAAAGAAGATCTACAAAAGTATTTTTAAAAGTGGTATTATTTTTGAGTCAAAAAAAATCTACGAAAATCAAGTATACCAGTGGATTGAGGGAGAATCAAAAGAAAAAAATCTTAATCTCCATCCAAATTCTATAAAAATTATTGCAGATTTTGTAGGGAATGATTTATCTCAAATTGATAATGAACTTGAAAAATTAAAGTTAAATTTTGATGAACAAATGATTATAAGACCAGAGGAAATTGAAAATATTATTGGATTTAGCAAAGAGTTTAATTTTTTTGAGTTAACTAAAGAAATAGGAAAGAAAAACTATGAAAAATCACTTGATCTAGTTTCCCATATGGCAAAAAATAACAAGAAATACCCTTTACCAGTTATTATCGGTTCTATCTATACTTTCTTTAATAAGTTATTTATTTACCACTCAATAGAAAATAAAAAAGATGCATCTAAAATCTTAGGTATTAACCCATATTTCATTGATGAATATAGAAATGCCTCAAGAATTTATACAATGAAAAAAATATCGAAAATATTTAACTATTTATTGGAAGCAGATAAAAGATCCAAAGGTATCGACTTTGATGCAACTAATGTTCAGGGAATACTAAATGATTTAGTTTATAAAATTCATAAAGACTAATCTATATTTGATTGTTCTCCATTTTTCGTTGTTATTAGAATCACGCCATTTCTTCCTCTCTCTCCATAGATCATAGTCTGACTTAGCCCTTTCAATACCTGAATTTTATGAATAGTATTAGGATCTATATCAAGTAGTCTACTCGTTGATGAAATTCCATCCCAATAATTACCTGATGAATTTGATGTACTTGAGTTGAATTCAACTCCATCAACAATTATTAATGGTTGGTTTGATAGCATTAGAGAAGACATGCCTCTGACATTAATATTTGATGCAGTACCTGATGTATGAGTTGTATTAGTGATTGATACTCCAGATATTTTACCTCTTAAAGAATTTAATTGTTGACCTGATTTATTTAAATTATTTTGCGCCAAAAGAGTGAAAGAAGATAAACTGAAAAGAATTGATAGTAGGTATGTCTTCATAACAGTAAATTTATGAATAAAAAATTATAAATTGCCTATATGAAATCTCTGATATATAGTTTTTTATTCCTATCTCCACTTTTCCTATCAAGTCAAAATTTTCAGTCTGATCAAAGAGTTTGGAATGAATCGACTCAGAGAGCTTTTCGAGATTTTGGTAGACTTAAAGTTACTAAACCCACAGTTGGAGATATTGAAGGCTCACAATACTATGAACCAAAATTTAAAGACGGAAGAATTGTCCATTTAGATAAAAAAATAGACATTAAGACTAAGTTTAGATACAATGCATTTAATGATGAAATAGAGTTAGTAGATAATACTAGTAAAGTAAAATCTATAAAAGTCGCTATAAAAGATCCCAATATAGTTACTTTCTTTGATGACAAAGAATTCCTATTTCTTTCCTACACTTATGCAAATGAATCTCTTGTAAGTGGGTATTTAAATCCGATATATAAAGGTTCAGATATAAATATTTATCAAAAGAAAGGCAAAAAATTTCTTAAAGGAAAAGAATCTGTGAACTCACTTGACATTGCTTTCCCACCAAGATACTCTGACGATATAAAATATTTTATTTCTTTTAGCGACTCACCTCCAACTTATGTTAAACTTTCAAAAAAGTCAATATTAAAGATTTTTAATAAGTCAAAAGATGTTAAAAATTTCATTGACAAGAATAAACTCAATCTGAACGAAATTTCCTCTCTAATCGAAATTGTTAAATATCTTGAAGATAATTATTAAAAAATTTTTTTAAATCTCTCGGGATTAGATTCCCTCATGATGTTGTATATTTTATCAAAAATATCTTCAAAAGATGGTTTGCTTGTGTAATCTCCATCTGATCCATAAGGTGGTCTATGCTCCTTTGCTGTTAAAAGACCTGGCTCACTATCTAGAAATTGATAACAATTCTGACTATTTAATAGTTCTTGAAGTATATAACTAGATGCTCCACCTGGCACATCTTCATCAATAATTAAAAGTCGGCTTGTTTTTTTGACACTTTTAATTATATTTTTTGAGATATCAAAAGGTATTAGGCTTTGTACATCAATTAATTCACATTCAATACCTAATTTTTTAATTTCTTTTACTACTTCATGAACAATATTCAAAGTTGATCCATATGAAACCAGAGTTATGTCATTTCCTTCCTCAATAACTTCGACCTCTCCTATGGGGGTTTTAAACTCTCCATAATTAAGGGGAACCTCTTCCTTCACTCTATATGCATTGAGGGGTTCAATGACAATTGCAGGTTGATCAATTTCTAGTAAGCTATTGTAAAACCCAGCTGCTTTTGTCATATTTCTTGGTGTAAGGATAAAAACACCTCTTAAAAAGCTAATCATTCCACCCAGCGGGGAACCCGAATGCCATATTCCCTCAAGTCTGTGTCCCCTTGTTCTAACAATTAATGGTGCCTTTTGCTTGCCTAGGGTTCTATAGCTAAGTGTAGAAAGATCATCGCTTAATATTTGAATTGCATATAAAATATAATCAAGGTATTGAATCTCTGCAATTGGTCTTAGTCCCCTCAAAGCCATACCAATTCCCTGTCCTATAATACTTGATTCCCTGATACTGGTATCAAAGACCCTTTCCTCTCCATATTTTTTTTGAAGACCCTCAAGACCCTGATTTACATCACCAATTTTACCTACATCCTCACCGAAAATGAAGACATTATCATTTTGTTCCAGAATTTTATCAAAATTATCTCTCAAGACAATCCTACCGTCAACTTTGTTAGATTCATTTGGATATTGAATAATATTATTGGATTTATTTAAATCTGAAAAATTAACAGAATACAGATCTGAGGAATATTTCTCCTCAAGTAAACTTAAATATTTATCTCTCCAACCAATAAGTTTGTCTCTATCATCAGATTCACTAATGGGTATTTGATATAGAAGTCTTCTACAAATTTTTATAATATCAGAGTAATTAGAATCGTCTAAACCACTAACTAATTCGTCCTTATCAATTTTGGAATTTAATGTGTTTAATGTTTCAATAAAGTCAACTTTAGCATCTTTTATAGGTCGTTGGTATAGCTCCCAAGCTAATCTTCTCTCATCTGCTACATAGTTTTTAATTTCAGATTTGATGCTTTCAATCTTTTTTCTTGTTGATATTTTATTTTTGATTATCCATTCCTCAAATGTTTTGTTACAATCAAATTTTTCCTCCCAATCTAATCTATCTTTGTCCTTATACCTTTCGTGAGATCCTGAAGTTGAGTGTCCTAGGGGTTGAGTTAGTTCAGTAACATGAACAATTACAGGAATATGGTATTCTCGTGCAATTTTCTCTGCATGAGAGTATGTTTTCATCAAGGACTGATAATCCCATCCTTTAACTTCTAATATTTCAATTCCTGCAGAATCTTTACTGACTTGGAATCCCGAAAGGACTTTAGATATGCTTTCTTTAGTCGTATGATCTTTATTTTGAACAGAGATTCCATAATCATCGTCCCAAATATTTATAACTGCCGGTATTTGAAGAACTCCACATGCATTAACAGCTTCAAAAAATATTCCTTGACTAGTACTAGCATTTCCAATTGTCCCCCAAACAATTTCGTTTCCATTATTTGAATATTTATCGGATCCCTTAATATTATTATTTCTATAAATTTTTGATGCTAATCCCAAACCTACAAGTCTTGACATTTGACTGGCTGTAGGAGAAACGTCTGAAATATGGTTTTTTTGAGATAGTTGATTAATCCACTCATTTTTTTCATTTATTGAATTAGTCAAAAAGTGACCTACCATTTGTCTACCACCAGACATTCTTTCATAAACTTGGTCGGGATGTCCATAAATAGCTGAGAAAAATTCTCTTGCTGTTAGTAATCCCTGAGAAAGCAATAATGTCATGTCTCGGTAATACCCAGATCGAAAGTCACCATTCTTAAAGAAATGACTCATGGCAATCTGAGGTAATTCCTTACCATCTCCAAAAATTCCAAATTTACCTTTGCCAAGTAAGACCTCTCTTCTTCCTAATACACTAATTTCTCTACTTAAGACAATAGTTCTAAAGTCATTTAAGACTTTCTCCTTGAATTTTTTTAAACTTATTTCTTCTTTTAGGGAGCTTGATGTACTCATATGGACTGCAAATTTACAAATATTAAGATAACTTAATTAGAGCCATCTTCTTGAGAAAAGATTCCCAATGGATTCAAGGTTGTAGGATATTATAAATCTAATTTTTTCATGATAACTGTTGTCTGAAACTTCAATACCGTTAGTTGAGGTTAGAGGGAAATAAAGTTCAAAAAAATCAGGTAGTAAATTTAGTCTCAGACCAGTTCCATAGAAGTATCTTGTTTCTTGATCTTTATTTTTTAATATTCCTAAATCTAAATATCCCTCTAACCATTTCCATAATCCAATGTTTAGATTGGAGGTTAACATAAAATTATTGGATGTTGGATCCTCAAAAAAGGATTTAAAACCACCACCTGCCATAATAAACTGTTGACTTAATAAGCCCGTTTTTTCTGATCTTCCTAGATAATTATCAAGAAAAAGATATCCTCCAGATCTACCAAGATTGTAATTGAAGTTGTTAAATTTCCTATCATTCCACATAAATTTACCAAGATATATTCTAGCCTGGAACTGCCTGTTATTATTCAATAGTTTTCGGTAATCAAATACTAAATTAATCTTACCGAAATTATTTGAAAACTCAGTAGTAGCTGAAGATTTTAAATATCTAATGATACCAATATCAGAGTAGTAATAACCTAAGTTAAAAATACTGTAATTATTTAATCTCCCTTCTATGACTTCATCTGAATCCTTATTTACCTTAAACATTGACATAGATAAAGATCTTCTAATGTTTGATCTTAAATTGTTGTTATCTCTAAAATTAAATGTTATTGATGGTGAAAATACTTGATATCTTAGGTTTTCACTAAAATGATTTGTAGTATAGAATAGGTTATAAATAGTTGAAAAATTATCTTTAATCTCATTATCAGACTTATACCTAAAGTTTAAAGAGCCAACTAATGTTTCCTCTTTTGAAGCATATTGTGTAAATATTTCATATGTAAAAGGTTTACTTTTAAATCCTCTATTTAAAAAATTAATTCCAGGTGATATTCCATCATATAAATTGTAAGTAACCTCGGGTCTTAAATATATATTTGTTTTTTTTGGATCATCAAGGTCACCTATGAGCCTAATTCTTAATGGTTTAACTCTTGACTTATAGATATAGTTGTTATTTCTGTTTAACTCTGGTAATTTAATTGAGGGATTTATTACAACGTAATCATATTTAATTTTAGGAATATTAAACTTATTAAAGGATTTAAATTTTTCAGTGTAAACAAGTGAATCATCTAGAACAAGTCCAATGGAGTAGGGGATCTTTGTATTATTCTTCTCAGAGACTTTAAATAAATCATTATCAATTTTTTGAATACTTAGATCAATTGATTGTCTAGTTCCAATATAATCTTTAATAAACCATTCTGATTCAAAATCTGAATCATTAAATACTTCAAGTAATTCTTCATTAGAAGTAACTTTTAATATTTTTTGAGTCAGTAATTTAAATTTCTTATCACCTATTAAATTTTCGAGATAGATTAGCCCTTGGCCAACATGATACGGTGAAGCTATTTCTTCATTTATTCTTGTTAAACTATCGCTAGATTCAATATCCGACTGATGAATATTTAGTCTTTGAAAATATTCAGAATAATTTAAAAAAAGATCAGTAAAATTAATTTTAGATATTTCATAATCGCTTAGAAAAGTATTGCCAGATAGATATCCTATAAATTTTACTTTAGGGTAATACTCCTTAAGATATTTATCTATAAGGAAAATTTCGAGTCCCTTAAATATCCAATGAGAGTCTCGTCTATTCAAATGAATTTTCTCATTTAAATAATTTAGAGTAAATGATTTTAAAAAAATTATTTCTTCTAAAAAATCATCAGGAAAAGGTCTAATAAACCTTGGTAATTGATTTAATCCATAAAATGGGCTTAATTCATAATCACTTTTAGATATTAAAAAACTCTTATTACTTTCATCGCTAAAAAAATTACTAATAAATTCTGTTATTCGGTTATAGCTAAATTGTGTATTTGTAATTGAAGAAAGTTTAAATATGTCAGTTTCAGCAACAATTCCATTATGTTCTAATCTTAAAAATTTACTTTCTTTTAAAATATTAATATCAACCTCTCTTTTATTATTTCCTTTTAATAAAATTAAATTATGATCCTCATTTTGTTTGGTTGATAACCTATTTAGGTTGGAAAATAATTTGTAGTCCTTATGAATCTTAAATTGTATATAAAAATCTGAGTAGTTAATTGATTGATCATCAAGATTAAGATTACTTTGTTTTGACCAATTTGAACTATTTAAATTAGAGTAAACAATTATCCAGTTTTTTAAATAAAAATTTTGATCATCATAACCATAGCCAGTAAATTTTGAATCAGGTAGTTTAATTGTATAGCTTATATTTATCTCAATAGATTCAGAGATTTCTAATGGTTTAGATAATTCAATCTCGATTATATCATTCTCATCTAATCTTTTCCAAGTTTTTATCTTATCAGATTCTAAATTATTTATTGTTGTAAAACCTCTTTGTTTATTATTTGCGAATGTAAATGTTCTGGAATATTCATCAGAAATTCTTTTTGCAAGTTTAGAATTATTGTCCCTGTAAGAATTTGACCAGTCTTCAAGAAAAACTTTTTCAATAATATTATTTGAATCATTATTCAATATCATTTTTTGATTAATTATTAAAAGTTTTTCTTCTTGAATTAATTCTACATTTATGTCATATGAGTTGTTTGATTGTCCCAAAAGAATTGAGCCAAATAAAAAAAGAAAAAAAAGAGATAAGAGTTTTTTCATAAGTCTATCTCATTAGATAAGTATTTTGCAGTATAACCCTTATTGTTTTTTATTATTTCTTTAGGACTACCTGAGTCTATGAGTTTTCCACCATTTTTACCACCTTCCGGACCTATATCAATAATATGATCAACCTGTTTAATTACATCTAGATTATGTTCTATTATAATTATCGTATTTCCCTTGTCAACTAATTGATTTAATACATTTAACAAAATTCTTATATCTTCGAAATGAAGTCCAGTTGTCGGTTCGTCTAGAATATAAAGTGTTTTTCCTGTATCTTTTTTTGCAAGCTCAGTTGCTAGTTTAATTCTTTGAGATTCTCCTCCGGATAGGGTTGTAGACGATTGTCCTAAAGTAATATATCCAAGTCCAACACTATCTATAGCCTTCAAGATATTGTAGATTTTTGGGATTGAGGAAAAAAACTCTAATGATTTTGAGATACTCATATTAAGTACATCCGCTATAGATTTTCCTTTATATCTTACCTCAAGTGTCTCTCTATTAAATCTTTTCCCGTTACAACCCTCACATTCTACATACACATCAGGTAAAAAGTTCATTTCTATCAATTTCATTCCTCCTCCTTTGCATACCTCACATCTCCCTCCAACCACATTAAAGCTGAATCTTCCTGGTTTATATCCTCTAATTTTTGATTCTATAGTTTCTGAAAAAAGTTTTCTTATTTCACTATATACTCCAGTATATGTTGCAGGATTACTTCTTGGAGTTCTACCAATTTGTTGCTGATTTACCTCAACTACTTTATCAATAAAATCCAAACCTTCGATTTTACTATATGCCAATGGAGTTTTAACAGAGTTATATATTGTCGAATTTATAATTGGGTATAAAGTCTCATTTATCAATGATGATTTACCACTTCCAGAAACTCCTGTAATGGCTATCATTTTTCCTAGCGGAAATTCAATATCAAGATTTTTTAAGTTATTACCGTTACATCCATAAAGTCTTATTGAATTACCTGACCCTTTTCTTATTTTTTTTGGTATGTCAATTCTTTTTATATCATTCAAATAATCTGCAGTTATGGTTTTAATTTTTTTAATCTGATTTGGAGATCCCTCATAAATTATCTCTCCTCCGTTAATACCTGCATTTGGACCTAAATCAATTATATGATCAGAGCTTAAAATCATTTCCTTATCATGCTCGACAACAATAACTGAATTTCCTGAATCTCTTAATTTTTTTAATGATTCGATTAATTTAATATTATCCTTTTGATGAAGACCTATACTTGGTTCATCAAGAATATATAGTACACCCACAAGTTGAGATCCAACTTGAGTTGCTAATCTGACTCTTTGAGCCTCTCCACCTGAAAGTGACTTTGTAGATCTTGATAATGTTAAGTACTCTAAACCAACATCAACTAGAAATTGAATTCTTACAAGTATTTCTTTAGTTATTTCCTCAGATATTTTTAGTTCTTTTTTTGTGAGTTTACTATTTAGATCTTTGAACCAAATTTTAAGTTCAGATAAATCCATCTCTGCTAAATCAAAAATGTTCCTATTGTTAATTTTGAATGATCTAGACTCAGTTTTTAATCTACTTCCTTCACAAGATTTACATTTATTGATGTCAACAAACTGTAGGGCCCATCTTCTTAAGCTTTTAGACTCAGTGTTAGTTAGTTGTTCTTTGATAAAAGATTCAATACCCATATAATCAATAGAATATTCTCTCTTCACACCTAATTCTTTTGAATTGATAGTAAATGATTCTTTTCCACCATTCAAAATAAAATCAATTCCTTCCTTAGGTATCTTTTTAATAGGATCAGTTAATGAAAAATTAAAATATTTAGAGATAAGCTCTATCTGTTTATGGATCCATGAATTATCTTTCTTACCAATAGGAAGTATACCCCCATTTTCAATTGACAATGAGTCATCTGGAATTAGTTTTTTATAGTTTATATTATATTCAGTTCCGAGTCCATTACAATCCTCACACATACCCTTGGGAGAGTTGAATGAAAAAGTATTAGGCTCAGGTTTAGGATATGATATACCTGTTTCAGGACACATTAAGTTTCTGCTAAAATATTCAGGTTTACCTGATTCTGAATCTAATATGAAGATTGTATCATTACCATATTTCATCGCAATTTTTATAGATTCTGAGAGAACGCTCTTTGACTCAAAATCATCATCAACTGAAAGATTATCAATTACTAGACTAATATCATGCGTTTTATACCTATCAAGCTTCATGCCTCTTTTAATATCTAGTATGTCACCATCAACAATAACTTTAGAAAATCCTTGTTTTGTAAAATTTTCAAAAAGATCTCTGTAGTGACCTTTTCTAGATCTGATGATTGGTGCAAGTATTATAATCCTCTGATTTAAATACTTTTGACAAATCATTTTAATTATTTCCTCATCAGTATTTTTAATCATTTTTAAATTTGACAAATGACTGTATGCAACTCCTATCCTTGCATATAATAATCTTAAAAAATCATATATGTCTGTTACTGTTCCTACTGTAGATCTGGGATTTTTACTAGTTGTCTTTTGTTCTATTGCAATTACTGGTGAAAGTCCCTCAATTTTTTCAACATCAGGTCTTTCATAATTTCCCACAAATTGCCGAATATAGGCAGAAAAAGTTTCCATGTATCTTCTCTGACCTTCTGCATGAATTGTATCAAAAGCAAGAGATGATTTTCCACTTCCGGATAAACCAGTTATAACAACAAGCTTCTCTCTAGGAATCTCTAAGTTTAGATTTTTAAGATTATGGACTTTTGCTCCTTCAATTTGGATTGAATTATTCAATGTAAAAGTTATTTATTCAACACTTGATGTGTAATGCTCTCTTCTTGAGTCTGCTCCACCAGATACATTCTTAAAATCATCTATTAATATTGCATCTACTGCTCCTATATTAGATCTTTTGTATACTCCCAATGTATCCTCCTCAATTGGTAATTTGACTAATAAATAATTTTTAGATTTTAAGACTGAGTCAACTTCGTATGAAGAAACATTTTCTTCCATAACTATTAGGTCTGGGTACCATTGATGATGAAATCTAGGAGCTGATACAGCCTCATTAACATCCATTTCATATTCAATAACATTTAAAATTGTCTGAAAAACTGATGTAATAATACTTGGCCCTCCAGGTGATCCTAAAATAAGTTTTGGTTTATTATTTTTTAAAACTATTGTAGGAGTCATAGCGCTTAACATTCTTTTACCCGGCTGAATTGAGTTTGCTTCACTTCCTAATACTCCAAAAAAGTTTGGAAAACCAGGCTTAGAACTAAAATCATCCATTTCATTATTTAGAAAAAAACCTGAATTCTCTACATAAACTTTAGATCCAAAACTATTATTTAATGTTGTCGTTACAGACACTGCATTTCCATTTTTATCAATTATCGAAAAGTGAGTTGTCTCATCACTTTCATTGAAAATAACTTCACCTGGTTTAATTTCAGATGATGGAGTAGCTTCTTCCCACGAAAAACTTTTCATTCTATCTTCAATATATTCTTCATCCATAAACTCATATACCGGTAGATTCATAAAATCAGGATCGCCCATCAAGTCACTTCTATCTGCAAATGCTCTTCTTTCAATTTCAGTTAGTAATTGGATGTATTCTGCAGAGTTATGAGGAATTTCTGATAGATCAAACTTTTCAATTGCTTTCATCATTTGACCAAGAAGTATTCCACCACTTGATGGAAATGACATTGATATAATATCATAATCTTTGTATTTAAACTTCACTGGTTCTCTCCAAATTGACTCATAATCAAGTAAATCACTTAACGTCATAATTCCTCCTTTTTTAGAGATTGTCTCGATCATGTCTTCCGCAACTTCTCCAGAATAAAAACCATCTTTTCCCTCATTCATAATTTTAATTAAAGTTTGAGCATAATTATTATTTTTAATAGTATCCCCTTCTTTATAATTTTTTGAGTAAAGAGATTCTTCTCCATTCATCATTATAAAAACATTTCTTTTTTCATTTAATTCGTCCTCAAGATATTTAGTGACTAGAAAACCATTTTCTGCTAGTTCAATTGAGGGTTTAAACAAATCTTCAATAGGAAGTAATCCAAATTTTTCATGAATGTCAAAAATGGCTGATATTGTTCCAGGGACACCAACAGCTAGACCTCCTAATGAGCTTAATCCAGTAATAACATTACCATCTTCATCTAAATACATGTCAGCTGAAGAAGAATTAGGTGCTTTCTCCCTAAAATCTAATGAACCTTCACTTCCATCGCTAAGTTTATATACCATAAACCCCCCTCCTGAAATATTTCCTGCGGTAGGGTGACTTACCGATAATGCAAGTTGGACTGCTATCATTGCATCAAATGCATTGCCTCCATCCTCCATTATTTTTAAACCTATTTCTGAAGCATCTTTTCTTGCAGATACCACTGTAGGATTATAGTTATTAGTACATGAAATAATGAATATTGATACTAAAAAAAGAATGAAAAATCTCATAAGAAAAAATATCGACAAATTTACAATTTATATATTTACATTTTATATGACACTCATAAAAAATATTTCTGGATTTAGAGGTACAATTGGTGGCGAAAACTCTGAAAATTTAACTCCTTTAGACATTGTTTGTTCAGTTTCTGCTTTTTCAAAATTAATTTATGAAAATAATCCTGGTCTTACTAATCTTAAAGTTAAGACTGGTAGAGATGGTAGGAAATCAGGAGAAATTATTCATCACATTGTTAATTCAGTTTTTGCATCAATGGGTATTGATGTAATTGATTGTGGTATTTCAACCACTCCTTCTCTTTGTTGGGGAGTATTAAATAATGATTGTGTTGCGGGGTTAATGATTACCGCAAGTCATAATCCAGAGCAATATAATGGGCTTAAGTTCTTTAATTCTGATGGTGAGTTTCTATCTAAAATTGACGTAAGTAAACTAATTGAATACTCAGAACAAAAATCTATTAGCTTTTCAACAAACAAAGATTTAGGTAAAGTTTCAAAATATGATAATCTGATAGATGATCACATAGATGCAATAATTAACTTAGATATTTTACCATTAAAAGAAATACAATCACTAAATCTTTATGTCATAGCTGATGCCATTAATTCTGGTGGCTCAATTGCAATTCCTAAACTATTAGATAGACTTTCAATTAAATATAAAATAATTAATGAAGAGATAAGCGGAAGTTTTTCTCATAATCCAGAACCTCTAGCGGAAAATTTAAAAGACCTATCTAAAATGATTAAAAAAAATAAAGCTGATCTAGGTATCGCTGTTGATCCTGACGTAGATAGGTTAGTCTTCTTTGATGAAAATGGTGAAATATTGGGTGAAGAGAATACACAAGTCTATTGCTCAGACTTTGTATTATCAGTTAACAAAGGCTCAACAGTTTCGACTTTATCTTCTTCAAACTCATTAAAAGACCTTACAATATCGTACGATTGTGATTATTATTCTACACCTGTTGGCGAAATGAATGTTGTTAAAAAAATGAAAGAAGTTAATGCTGTTGTTGGAGGAGAAGGAGGTGGAGGAATTATATACCCAGATCTTCATTACGGAAGAGATGCATTAGTTGGTATCGCTCTTTTTCTCTCTTTATTAGTAAGAAAGGGAACTTCTGTATCAAATCTAAAAGAAAATTACCCTAGGTATTATATGAAGAAACTCAAAATGTCTTTAGATAACTCAAGGCTAATTGATCAAGTATTTGAAAAAATTATAAATAAATATTCAGATTTATCTCCTAATACAGAAGATGGTGTTAGAATTGATTTCGATAATGGATGGGTGCATATGAGAAAATCAAATACTGAACCTATAGTTAGAATTTTTTCTGAATCAGACTCTCAGAGTAAAGCAGATAAGATTGCACTTGAAATTAAAAATGAAATTAACAGTTTGATCTAGTCAACTATATACTTAAACCTATTGTGTGACCAAAAGTATTGACTAGGATCCCTGTAAATTTGTTTTTCAAGAAGTTTAATAAATTGATCAGTTATACTATAATCAGAGTCTTTTTTATCATTAATAACTTTAAATTTAGTTTGATAATGTCCTCTTTTAATTCTATTAATGTCTGCAAAAACTACTTTAAGATTATAATCTTTAGCAAATCTTTCTGCACCTGTAAAAATCGGCACTTTTTTACCTAAGAAATAATTTACGTATGATTTTCCAATTTTACGCGGTGATTGATCTGAAGCAAAACCAAATAAATAATACTTATTAGTGTCAAGTGATGACATAAAATCTTTTATTTTATATCTAGAAACAAGATAGGCTTTATGTTTTTTTCTTATTTTTTTAAAAAGTCTCTCAAAGTATTTATTTGTCATAGGAGTATATATTCCATAACCGTTTCCTTTGGTACTATATCCAATAGATAATAACCACTCAAAATTTGAGTAATGCCCACACAGCAATATTATGTTCTTAGTATTTTTTTGAATTTCCCTAAGGACATTAATGTTTTCATAT
>ENA-OSEY01000758-OSEY01000758.1-marine-metagenome-genome-assembly--contig:-NODE-758-length-22895-cov-2.477386_pt1 | contig 22895 bp, 15 predicted proteins | sample MGYA00248465_ERZ534230 | MGnify/ENA primary metagenome ERZ534230 (study PRJEB26409, sample SAMN06344110) | marine metagenome | isolation source: Sea water from surface | place: Atlantic Ocean:Southern...
TAGAGCCGAGCTTGTACAGCGCCAGGAAGAGGGCTGTGATGTCGATGAAATTAGCACTCGAATAAAAGCTGCGCTTGATAAGGACGTCAGTGGTGCCGAATTAGTTTGTCTTTACGACGAACTTATGGAATTACCAATTGATGAATCATTCTCTTACGTAGAACCCTCAACGCTCGGCGAAATTCACAAAGAACGTCCTGAGATGGTTCGTAAACTTGAGTGCAACCTGAGCGATGAGGAACTCTTTGATCGAACTCATGGCGCCTGGCTTGGTAGAGCGGCTGGTTGCGCGTTAGGTAAGCCAGTCGAGGGATGGCCAAAAGAGAGGATTGATAAATATCTGAATCACAAGAACGCGTTGCCGTTAGATAATTATTTGCCGTATGACGAGAAGATAATTCCGCGTTCCTTGCGATCGTCAACACTCGGCAACATTGAATTCATGGATAGAGATGATGATCTAGACTTCCCAATATTGGGGCTCATTGCTCTCGAGGCAAAAGGGCACAAATTAACCCCGCGCGCGATCGCCAACACCTGGCTCCATTACATGCCTTATGGGCTGGTTTATACCGCAGAGGACTGCGCTTATCGAAACTTTGTACAGGGCATTTTCCCACCAAATTCAGCCTCTCACCGAAATCCATTTCGGGAGTGGATAGGGGCTCAGATCCGAGCTGACATATTTGGCTACGTGGCACCTGCTTGGCCTGAAAAAGCCGCGGAGCTGGCTTTTTACGATGCATCGATTTCCCATACAAAGAACGGTATTTATGGAGAAATGTTCGTTGCTGCGATGATTGCTGCGGCTTTCGTCTACGACGATGTTGACGATATCGTTGCGGCTGGCCTGGGTGAGATCCCCGCCAATTGTAGACTCGCAGAGTGTGTGAAGGACACACAGGCCTGGTGTAAAGCCGAAGCTGATTGGGAGGTGACCTGGCAGAAGATCTCCGATCATTACGGGAATTACCACGGCGTGCATACAATTAATAATGCTGCATTGGTCGTTATGGGTCTGTATTACGGCAGTGACGATTTCGAAAAAGGGATCATAGTCACCGTTCGTGGCGGCTGGGATACGGACTGCACCGGCGCCACCGTAGGATCAATTCTTGGGGCCAGGATGGGTGCCAAGGCGCTACCGGAAAAATGGGTTGGCGTTTTTAATGACCGCCTCAAGTCAGCGGTGCGTGATCACAACGACAACCGTTTCTCAGAGCTTGCCGAGCGCACGGTAGCAGTCGCCAAAACGCTAGCAGCGGAACCGGAACAGGCTAAAAGTCCGATTGAGAATGCCACCCTTACAGGTGCGGCTGGCGGTATCTGGGAGCTCGAGACGGGGTGGGGTCGCCAGCAGCTCGACTTCACAAAAGGCATTATCAGTTTCATCGACGATGATTTTGGGCCGTACAACATTACCTCGAGCTCTTACGGCCATCCTGAGCTCAGGTTTGAGTTTTCGGTAGACAAAGGTGGCTGGGATTTTGAGGTTAGCTTCGAAGGCAAAGTCAGTGGGGAAAAGCTTGAGGGTGCATACTTTCCCATGGACACCCCTGTGGCTGGCAATCGAATCGCTAAAGCCTGAAGTATCAGGAGAAGGAGTCGCCAGATGAAAATTGCAGACGTTAAAGTGACGATCTGGGAGTGGAAAAATATCCCGCCGACCCGCTACACGTTGCAAGTCAAGAGCAGCGGCACCCGCACCGCTCATATGGCGCTTGTTCGAATTATTTGTGATGACGGCACCGAGGGCCACGCCTTCTTGGGCTCCGCACTGAGCTCTCTGGGAGGTGGGGCGGAACAAATTGCTGGCCAGTACAAACGTTTTTTAGTCGGTCGAGACCCTCTCGATCGTGAATACATCATGCAAAAATTAGGTGGCTGGGCGATGGGTTCAGCCATGCCTGTGATCGGCGCCATTGACGTAGCGCTCTGGGATCTTGCGGGAAAAGCGGCAGGTGTTCCCATTCATAAGCTGATGGGCTCCTATCGATCATCGGTACCCGCCTACGCAAGCTCGGTAGTTTTCGAAACGCCAGAGGAATACGCCGAAGAGGCCGTGAGTTATAAAGAGAGGGGCTGGACCGCTTACAAGATTCACCCGCCCGGCGATCCGCGCCTCGACATCAAGATTTGCGAAGCTACTCGCGCAGCGGTTGGCGACGACTACCGATTGATGCTCGACTCTACATGGTCGTATGACTACCCGAATGCGCTACATGTTGGTCGCGCAATTGAGGCATTGGATTTCTACTGGTACGAGGATCCGCTGCACTGGGATGACTTGTATGGCTACGTCAAACTCAAACAGGTGCTGGCGATTCCATTGATGGCAACTGAGTTGCCTCGCACCGGCTTAAAGTCTTACGCACCCTGGATCATGGAAAAGGCGACTGACTATCTGCGTGGTGATCCAGCGATCAAAGGTGGCCTGACAACCTGCCTCAAGACGGCCCACACGGCTGAGACATTCCAAATGAATTATGAGGTGCATCATGGTGGCAACTCGCTGAACAACGTCGCCAATCTGCACCTCATCATGGCGATTCCGAACTGCGAGTATTTTGAAGTGCTACTGCCAGACGAGGTGCAAAAGCACGGCCTGGTGAAGGATATTGAAGTTGACTCGAATGGCATGGTGCATGCGCCGGAAGGGCCAGGGCTGGGTTATGAAATTGATTTCGATCTTATTGAGGAGAACAAGGTAAAAGAGCTTTGATCGAGGATCTTGCAGGCAAGACAGCACTGATCACTGGAGCGGCTGGTGGCATTGGCCTTGGCACTGCCAAGGTGTTCGCCCACGCTGGTATGAAGGTGGTCATCACAGACATCAAGGACGATCAGCTAAAGGTAGCAGAAGCTCAACTTAAAGGTATCACTGAAAACATTCTGGCATTGCCGGTCGACTCGACTGACGAGGCGTCGCTGGAGAAAGCCGCTGACGTAGTGGAAAAGCACTTCGGCAACCTGCATGTCCTGTTCAAGAATGCCGGCATTGGCGGTGGTGACAAGATCCTAAATACGCCTGACGAAAAATGGCGCAATGTCTACGAAGTCAACGTCTACGGCCCGCTCAACGGTATTAAACAGTTCTTGCCTCGAATGCTTGCGCACGGCGAGGTCGCTCATATTGTCAACACTGCTTCGTTCAGCGGCATCGAGGGTCACGGCCATCAGTCTGCCTACGGAACGAGCAAATTTGCCCTCGTGGGCATGTCTGAATACCTGCGCAATGACTTGGCCGATAGCAACGTGGGCGTTTCAGTACTCTGCCCAAACGTCGTAGACACGCCAATTATCGACGCGCTCAAGGCGCGCGTGAATGACGACGTTAAAGCAATAATCTCTGACATGGCGGTACCGGCCGAGACGGTTGGCGCACAGGTTATGCGGGCTATACAAACGGATGAGTTCTACATTTTTTGCGACGGGACGCACACCCGCGCCATGTTGGAGAAGCGTTGCGAACGTTTGATTGCTGCGATGGATCGTCAGTTCCCAAAATAATTAGCGTTTCTTGGTTTATTGCTCGGGGGTCTGAGCAGAGAATTAACGAGGTTTAGCCATGATTGAGCCAGTCTACGAAGTAAGCTGGGACCAGCTGCCAGATATGCCGGTCGGCAAATGGGAGCCTGCCAGTCTCGTGCTAGACGACAAGCTATATGTGCTTGGCGGCTATGAGAATGACGTTGTGTCGAGCAGACGAGTCGATGTTTTCGATCCGGCGGATGGGTCCTGGACCCAATTGCAGGACTGCCCTAGCCGTGTGTCCCATGTCGACCTGGTCGCTGACGGCAATGGCTTCTGGTTTGCAGGAGGCATGAAAGATAAACCCACTCGTAAGATCAAAGATCACATCATCGCGGAGGTCTGGTATTTCAACCTGGAGCTGGATCGGTACACGGCTGGACCGCTGCTGCCTGGTCGCCGTGCTGGTGGCGGGCTTGCTCGGCTGGGTGACAAATTGCACTACGTCTCCGGGTTGATGGAGGACCGTGATACCGATTCGCCGGATCATTTCGTGTTGGATCTGGCGGAATGGGCTGGGAACGGCAACGCCCTGTGGACTAAGGCTGCTCCGCTGCCGGTACCGCGAAATCAGCATTCGATCGCCGAACTGAATGGCATGATTTACATCATCGGTGGGCAGTTTAATCATGACCTGCAGCAGCTCGATCAAGTGATGGTTGATGTGTATGACCCGCAGAGCGACTCTTGGAGCGAGGGCCCGCCGTTGCCTGTCGCGCATTCACACTCGGAAGGTGCGACTTTTGTCCATGGCGATCGAATCTGGATGGTAGGTGGCCACAGTACACCGGAGGGTGGAAAGAAGGGTTTCTGCGGCAACGTCGTGACCCTGCGAGAAGGTGGAGAGTGGGAAGTCACTTGCCACTTACCCAAGCCGATTTCATCACCAGCCTCAAGAATCATTAACGACAAGCTTTATGTCGCTGGCGGTTGGGACGGCCGCATGGACGATGATAAGGAATGGTTGTCCTCACCTGAAGTCTGGGTTGCTGATGTAGGAGAACTATGAGCGAGCGCGTTTTTGGCTTGAGCGGCAAAGTCGCGCTGGTTCGCGGCGGTCATATTGGCAGTGGTCCGGTTTTTGCCACTCGCATCATGATGCACTGACGTGCCGTAGATGAACGTCCACCAGATGCTTCCAGAAACCCCCAGAGATATCCGACTTGGGTTGACCCGCGCCGAGGATACGGCCTTCCCGTTGCGGTGGGGAATTATTGGTGCGGGGGATATCTCTCGGCAATGGGCGCTCGCCTCGGGCGAATGTGCTGGTGCGAGCATCGCTGCGGTCGCTGCTCGGGATGGCGACGATGCTGTTGCCTTTGCAGCCGCACTTGGCATCGAGCGGGCCTATGGTGGCTACGAGCAACTGCTAGCCGCGCCCGACATAGACGCAGTATATATCGGCACCATTGATCGGTTACACAAGGAGCATTCCCTCATGGCGATTGCAGCCGGTAAGCATGTGCTCTGTGAAAAAGCGCTCGCAAAATCGGCGAAGGAAGCTCGCGAGATGTATGCTGCTGCCAACGCGAGGCGGGTAATGCTCCAAGACGGCATGTGGACACGCTTCATGCCCGCAGTGGAACACGCGCGTGCCCTCATTGAAACGGGCGAGATTGGTGACGTGCTCATGGTACAAGCTGATTTTGACACTTATTACACTACCCAAGCCGCTACACTCGCGTTCGGTGAGGCGAAGCCAATACGCGTGCAGGTGGCTGGCAAGCATTACGGGCCGGGCGGCGCTATTCTCGAATACTCAGGCAATCGCTTTGCCAACCTCGCTTTCATCCCGTACCCCAGTGAGTTCCCTGAGGTGACGGAGTTTATTGGCAGCAAAGGCCGCATCACGCTGGAACAGCCCGCACATTGCCCAACGAGGCTGACGGTGCGGATTCCAGAGGAGACGCCCTCTCGCTATTGCAACAGCAACAAACCCGCCCCAGAGCGAAGGTATGAGTACCCGCTGCCTGATACGATCCAAATACCCGATGGGCACCCCAATCAGGCGGGATTCATCTACCAGACTGAGGCAGTCCATCGGTGCCTCGCAGCCGGTTTGCTTGAGTGCCCACAGATTGATCAGCAAGAGTCGATAAGAAACCTCGAAGTTCTGGATTCCATCCACGCGCTGAAAGAGGGTGAGCCTGGCCCAGTGCCATCGAAGTCTTCTACGACGAATCACTCGAATTATGGATGAACAATATATGAATAACTGGAACGACGACAAAGTTTTCGCGGGCTGGGATACGCCGCTTGAAGTTTTACGATACGCCGTCGTGCAGAGCAATTACGAAGGGCGGACGGTGCCAAAAAGTCTTGCTGATCGAGTTGCCGCGCTTGACGATGACGCCGATCAAATGAACTTTGGCGCTATTGACCTTTTGTATAAGGAAATCGATGCATTACCCATCGATCCAGAATTTCCATATCTCCAACCCAATAGCCTTGAAGAAATTCGCGCTGAGCGTCCAGAAGGACCGCGGCAACTGGGATCACTGGATGACAGCGAACTGCTTGATAAGTTGCACGGCGCTTGGACGGGCCGCGCCGCAGGATGCGCGCTTGGAAAGCCTGTGGAGGCGATGGGCATTCGTGGTCAGGCAGGCAAGTCAGGGCGCGACGCGATTCGCGACTACCTGAAGAATCGTGATGATTGGCCGCTTGACGACTATTTCAGCGGCGCTCATGCCGGCGATGACTACACTTTGTATTGTCCACAATCGCAACGGGAAAACATTGCTTTTATGGAGGCCGACGACGATATCCATTACACCCTCATTGGTTTGAGTGTGCTTGAAACCTATGGGCCAGATTTTGTCTGGCGCGATGTAGCTAGAACTTGGAATTTAAGTATTCCCTATAACTATATTTGTACGGCGGAAACGCAGGCCATCCTGAATTACAACAATGCGGTGCCGAGGAGGGCGCCTTCGGATTGGGTTACGCCCGAGTACACAAGCATGCACCGCAACCCCTATCGTGAATGGATCGGGGCTCAGATTCGCGCAGACGCCTGGGGTTATGTTTGTGCCGGTAATCCAGAGCTCGCCGCAGAGTTTGCCTATCGAGACTCTTGTTGGACTCACCGGGCGAACGGTATATACGGCGAGATGATGTTCGCCGCGATCATTGCCGCAGCCTTTGTTGTTAGTAGTCCGGTCGAGCTTGTGCAAATTGGACTGTCGGAGATTCCGGAACACTGCAAACTCGCAGAGGCTTGCCGAGCGGCATTAGTAAAAATGCCGCAGTGCGAGAATTTTGAGGTCTACATGGATTGGGTGCAGGAGCATTACGGCGATCTACACGGAGTGCATACTGTAAACAACGCTCTGGTCGTGATCGGTTCTTTGATTTTTGGAGAGACTGATTTTCATCAATCTATTTGCCGTGCTGTCGAAGGCGGGTGGGATACCGATTGTAATGGCGCGACCTCCGGTTCGATCGTAGGTGCAGCTGCAGGTGCTTCCGGCATTCGGTCCAAGCTCGTTGCGCCACTCAACGATGTGATCAAGCCAATGGTGGTAGGTTTTCAGGAAATCACGATGACAGAGTTGGCTGAGAGGACACTCAAGGTTCACCACAAAGTTTGCGCGAATAACTAAGCTTGTGTGTAGGCCGTTCTGACGGTTGTATAGAACTCTTTTGCGTAGCTACCTTGCTCGCGCGCACCATAGCTGGAGCTCTTGGTGCCGCCGAACGCGACGTGATAATCGACGCCTGCAGTTGGCGCATTGACCATCGCGACTCCAGCTTGAATATTTCGCTTAAAGTGACTCGCGTGCTTGAGAGATGTTGTAATGATGCCTGACGATAATCCCAGGTCGGTATCGTTAGCGATCGCAAGCGCTTCATCATAATCTTTTGCCGGAATAACGCTCGCAATAGGACCAAAAATTTCCTCTCGATTAATTCGCATGTTGGGGCTGGTATCGATAAACAGCGCTGGGCTCATGTAAAAGCCAGGAGTATCTCGTGACAGGCGTTCACCGCCATAGACGAGCGTTGCTCCCTCCTCCACACCGATCTGGATGTAGTCGAGATTTTTTTGGAGTTGACGCTCGTCCACTACCGGCCCGATATCTGTGCCAGCCTTCAGCGCATGATCAACAACTAGAGTGGACAGTCTTTCCCGCATCGAGGATACGAACTTGTCGTAGATGCCCTCGGTGACAATAAGCCTGCTGGATGCTGTACAGCGCTGCCCGGTTGAAAAGTATGCACCATTGATGGCGCAGTCGACGGCAGTGGTAAGGTCTGCGTCATCCAGCACAATCAAGGGGTTCTTTCCGCCCATCTCCAACTGGACCTTGGCCATACGAGTGACTGCTCCTCGTGCCACACTCTGGCCTGTACCGACGGAGCCAGTGAAACTTATCCCGTTTACTTTTTGGTGATTAACAATGGTCGTGCCTACCTCGGAGCCACTACCCATTACTAAGTTGAACACCCCGTCTGGTATTCCCGCGTTGACGATTATTTCTGACATTACATGCGCGGTTGCTGGAACCAGTTCCGCTGGCTTGAAAACGACTGAGTTGCCGTAGGCTAGTGCAGGCGCAACCTTCCATGCGGGAATCGCGATTGGAAAGTTCCACGGGAGGATCAGCCCCACCACGCCTAGTGGTGCGCGAGTGATGGTGACGTCAAGACCGGGGCGTACTGAGTCAAAAATTTCTCCATTGAGCCGCAGCGTTTCGGCGCCGAAGAATTTGAAGATCTGGGCTGCACGCACTGTCTCTCCAATTCCCTCGAGCAACGTCTTGCCTTCCTCTCGAGCAACTAACTCGCCAAGCTCTTCCTTTCGCGCTATCAGCTCGTTGCCAATCGCATCGAGGGCATCGCTCCGTTTCTGGATAGAGGATTGCCCCCAAGCAGGTGCCGCGGCGCTGGCGGCTTCGATTGCTCGCTCGGTTTGTGCTGAGTCGGCCCACGCATAGGTGCCGACCACGTCTGTGGTGTCGGACGGGTTAATATTGTCTTCGCCGCTAACGCCTTCTACCCATTCACCAGCGATATAATTTTTCTTGAGTCCGGACATCGATAAACGTCAATTTTCCTGCGTGAAATTTCTGTATCGGTAAGTTTAATTGAGTCTGACTACTCGCGATCCAAGGTTACCTCCGCTGAGAAGGTCTACGAAGGCTTGAGGAGCCGCCTCGAGCCCATATACTTCGTCAGTTAGAAACTTTAGTTCGCCACTGTCTAGCCAAGTTAACAATTGATGGCGAGCCTCGGCGTATCGCTCGGCGTAATCGAACACTAAAAAGCCATTCATATTCAGGCGCTTGTTGATTAGTAGGCCGGGGATGCCCTTCGGGCTTGGTTCAGGTTTATCGGTATCGTACTGAGATACCACACCGCAACATGCGATGCGGCCGCCTTTATTCATTCGGAATAGGGCCGAGCCTAGGATCATGCCGCCCGTATTGTCAAAGTAAACATCGACACCATCAGGTGTTGCGTTTTTCAGGGCTTCGCGAAAATCCTCACTCTTGTAATTAACCGCAGCTTCAAACCCCAGCTTCTCAACAAGTGCTCTCGCTTTGGTATCACTGCCGCAGACGCCAACAGCCCGGGCGCCGTGTATGCTCGCTAGTTGGCCTACAAGGTGTCCCACCGATCCCGCCGCCGCAGAAACTAAGACTGTTTCGCCAGGTTTTGGGGCCGCAATCTCTAACAACCCGAAATAAGCGGTCAAGCCGCTGATGCCAAGCGCACCAAGATACCGAACCGGGTCATGGTCAGCGGGAATGACTTCTACGGCTCTGCCTTGGTGGACAGAGTACTGCTGCCAGCCAGTACTTGCCGTTACGAGACTCCCGGCAGGAAGAGTGTCGCAATTACTAGTTACGACCTCGCCGACCCCAGTCCCGTTCATAACTCGGCCAGCCTCGGGTGCACCAGCGTAGCTAGCACTGCCTTGTAGGCCTGCCCGAGTACCTGCAGAGATTATGAGGGCGGTAGTCTTGATGAGTACCTCATCCTCACCAATAGCGGGGACCTCGGACTCTTCGCACCGAAAGTTCTTGGCCGTAAGTTTTCCTTGCGGCAATGAGTCGATCAGGATTTGCTTGTTTTGCATGCCACAGAGCTCAGTCGACTAAGGCCTGATAGGTAAAGTGCTCTAGCATCATAATTCGCCCTCGGTTTAAGTGAGAATTTTTTGCGACTCTGATTACCAAGCATGATAACGTCCGGGCATTGGAAACTCCCCACAGCACTCCACAAATGCACCCATTTTCAAATGTTAGCTAGAGCACCCATGTGATCGCTACGCCGTCCACAGCGAAGGAGGGCAAGCTCTTGCCACCCAAGGGAGGCCAGAGCGGATCGACATTGTCGGCATTCCAGTCGTCAAAGGCCTTCGTGAGTTTTTTGATAACCTCTGGGCTATGTTCTGCTAGATTTATACGCTCGGCAGGATCCTGAGATAGGTTATAGAGCCAGTTTTGGTTCGCTGCATGGATCAACTTCCACTCGTTTTGGCGTACGGCCCAGTTTGGCCCTTGCCGCCAAAATAGAGCGGTATGAGGTGAGGAATTGGTCTGTAGGTTAAGGTGAGGAAGTAAATCCACACCATCAAGTGATCTGTCCGTTGGCAAACCGTGGCCAGCGGCACTTAGGAGCGTGGGGAACACATCAAGTGTGCTGACGGGTTGCCGATATTCTGTACCAGCCTCTATCTCTCCTGGCCACTTGACGATGTAAGGGACCCGCACACCGCCCTCAAACAGGGTGTGTTTGCCCAGTCTAAACGGTCCGTTGTTTGTGTAATTCGCAACACCTGCACCGTTATCACTCAGCAAGACGACAATGGTATTTTCTTCGAGCCCCTCAGTTCTGATCGCTCGAAGGATTTTCCCAACGCCATGGTCCAATGCAGAGGTCATCCCTGCGTAGATTCGTCGTGCCTCGTCACTGATATGAGCAAGGGGGGCGTAGTAGTCACTCGTCACCTGCAAGGGGCCATGTATCGCTGTGAATGGGATATACAGGAAAAACGGCTCACGCTTTTTTTCTTCAATGAATTTCACGGCTTCGCGCGCAAAAGCGTCGGTTAGATAAGCGTCCTCTTTGACAAAATCTGTGTCACGTGAAACGTTGCTATCACTGTGGCTCAACACTGTCGCGTTGTTACCACTTGGCTTTGCTAGCGGGTGTATCCAGCTGTGAACATCTTCATTTGTTGGGTCAATGTAGTCCGCCCCCCATTTCAATATCCCAAAAAATCTGTCGAAGCCACGGTGAAGCGGATGATGATCACTTTTTATTCCAAGATGCCACTTCCCGACCATGCCCGTGGCATATCCAGCTTGTCCTAGCGCATCGGCGATCGTGATTTCGCCAACGGGGAGGCCAGCGTTTGCGGCTGGATCACCCTCCACGAGGAATTCATGGCCAAAGCGCTGCTGATACCTTCCCGTGAGCAGCCCCGCGCGGGATGGCGAGCATACGGGGCTGGTGACGTAACCCGCCGAGAAGCGGACGCCATCATCGGCGAGCTGCTTCATGTTGGGGGTCGGCACATTGCCGCAGCCATAAATCTCGCTATCACAGTAGCCGAGGTCGTCTACCAAAATTAAAACAATGTTTGGTTGAGAGTGATTTTGACTTGTGCGGTCCGATAGAAATGCATTGACGCGTTGTTTCGCATTCTCACGAATGTTTTGCCAGAAAAGGCTAAAGTCGGAGCCATGCAAATTACGGCCAAATAGCGACCATATCCCTTGGCTCTTGATTGCATCATCACGATCCCCATTTACGAAAAGCCAATTGCGCCCTCCAGCGCGACCGCATTGTGCCGCTACCGATCCTGCGTGGAGTTCCCCGAGCGAGGCGTCCATGCCAGTAAAGCCGGACCAATTTCCCAAGGCACCAAGGTGATCCTGTTTGATGCTTGCCTTGCCGTCTGTCCGCCAGGTCACGGGATTCACGCAAGCACGCGGTCCAGGCGCGAAGCCTGAGTAGTCCTTTCCGTTCCATAGCACAGGTTCCTCCTTGTCACTCTCCGCGGTCGGTGCTTTATCAGCCTCGTGCGCATCCCAGGAAATAAAGCAACCAGTATGCTCAGGTCCCGCACAGAGCTCAATATCTTGGTAAGCCTTATCCACGAGGGCTTGGGGCAGAGAAGCGCCGATCGCATAAGCTGCGACGAACCTGCTCATCAGCGGAGTCCCATCCACCTCCTCGTCGATGAGACGGATCAAATGGAACGTGCCTTGGCTATGACTTGCTAATACGAAAGGCTCGTTCGGATCAATCGTCTCGATAAAGTGGAGAAACGCTGAACGCACGTCTTGATAGCCTACTTCGAAGATTTGATCGGCGTTTTGCTGTTGATAACCCATAATGTTTGACTGGCGATAGCGGGGAGCATAGACGCGACAACAGGCATTGAATGCAGAGGCCTGCCGTGAGGTAGTGCCGAGATCTGTTTCTTGTCGGGTTTTTTCGTGATTTAGGGGCTGTACCCAGTTATCGCGGCCACCGTACGTTGTAGGATGCACGAAAAAAGCCGAGGCTCGTCTATCAGAATCGGGCGTCGGAGTTATTCCCTCCGGCACTCTCTCTGCCGGGCTGTCCGCATCTGGCCAAGCTGACCAGCTGCTTCGCTTTGTGTAGTCTGGTGGCGCTGGCAAAGGTTTGGAGCCGAACTCATGGTCGGGAATTATCATCGAGCCATAGATGCGAGGTCCAATGAGTACCAGCAAAGTAAGAACTGCCAAAACAGCGCCACTGGTCCACAGTAAAAATTTTAAAACTACTCTCATATAAAAAATTCCATGGCTAGGTGCTTTGTAGTTGGACGAAGGCTCGGTACCGGCTGTCAGGGTCAGCCATAAGTGAGTCATGATTTCCCTCGTCTACCAGTCGGCCCTCCTCAAGAAAGATAATTCGGTCAGCGTCCCGGATCGTTGATAATCGATGAGCAATAACTATTACGAGGTGATTGTGGGTCGCATGGCGTAACCCAGCCATGAGCTGATTTTCTGTTTGCGGGTCCAAAGCGGCGGTCGGTTCGTCCAAAATAATGATTGGTGTCTTTCGAATGAGGCCCCTAGCGATTGATAGTCTCTGCTTCTGGCCTACTGATAATGTGTCGCCGGATCGGCCGAGGTGAGTGTCAATTCCGTCGGGCAGTTGCTCGATAAATTCCATTGCATTCGCTAAGCGGCATGCTTCGACTATGTCGGCTTCTGTTGCAAATGGATTTGCTAAAAGCAGGTTGTCGCGAATGCTGCCTGACATCAGCATGTGCTCCTGAAATACATAGGTCACCTGGCGGCGGAGGTCGTCTACTGAGACATTAGAGATATCCATGTCGTCGAGACGAACTGCCCCCGCACTGGGTTGCAAGAATCCAGGTAACAAGTAGGCAAGTGTCGTTTTGCCTGCACCTGTAGGGCCCACGATGGCTACTAACTCTCCGAGAGATAATTCGAGGTTGATGCCACTTAGCGCAGCTCGACCGTCTGGGTATGCAAATGAGACAGCGTCTAGCGATACACCGCGCCGAACGGCTGACAGCAGGGTAGTAGTCCTATCTGCCTCGGAGGTGTAGTCGATGAAAAAGAATACGCGACGGACTGCAGCGACATTTTTTTGTAGATCAATCCAATAGGTGCCTAGCAGCCGCGCTTTCTCGCCCAGCATCCAAAACATTGCAAATAACACCGTGTAATCGCCCGGAGTTAATACACCGATGATTACGTCGTCAGTAATGAAGACGAAGGCGATGCCGAGTGAAACCGTAGCGCAGGAGTAGGCAATAATTTTGACAACTGCGGCTAACAGTTGCGTCCGCAGAAAGCGTCGATAGGATTCTCTGCTATCCGACTCAAACCTCTCCGCTTCTTTGGTGCTTCCACCCAGCGATTGGACTGCATCCACGTTTTCGATGCTTTCCTCGATACTGTTTGTGGTCTTCGCGCCAGCGGCCCGACTTTCTTGATGTAGACGTCTGGCCCATCCCGACATTGGAGCGGTAATGAGTATGATGAGTGGAATAATTCCAACTGCGAGCCAAACTAATTGAGGGGCAATGGCAAAATATGCGTATTGCATCAAGTAAATTGATATAGCGGTACCCAGGATTATCGTAAGTGGGTAAATTAAAATTCGATAACAAATCTCAGGCAGCATCGGCGCGTCATACATCACGCGATAGACTGAGTCGCCGACCCGTTGATCATCCAGCGTGGTCATTTCCAGCCGCGATAATCGCCCCATCAGATTCGTGCGAAGTCGGTTGGCGAGTCGCTGAGAAAGGCGAATTGTGAGTAGCAGCTCTGCCAAGCCCCATAAGCCGTTGGTGTTGCTGCCGCCAGAGGAAAGTGCCTGTTCCGCTTGCGTTGCAGAATCGAAGCCCTGCGGCATTCCAATGTCTTGCACCTGCTCCGCGGGCGGCGCGCGTAAGCCAAATAAGATTAAGGCCATGATTAACAATGTCGTGACCGACAACATTATGCCGCCCGGGGACAGTCCCTCAGTCGCGTTTATGAGGGGCATCATGAAAGGCGGAAACGGGACCGTCTCTGTGTCAAAGGGTTTCTGAAGAACGACTTGGTCGACGACTATTTTGAGTATCCAGGGAACGATTAACGGCGGGATGACAGAAACCACCGCGAAGCCTAATTTTGTAAAGAGAAGAGTGCGCACGTTTTTAAGTAAGCTCAAAGCGCGTCCGATCAATTGAAACGTCTCGGCAGCCGAAAGCTTCGACTGCGTGTCAATGCGATCGTCGTACCTAAGCGCCTCACCCATGGGCGTCACCTAACTCAGCGTTAACGAATTTCGCATAGTCTCCTGTTTTGGACATGAGCTCATCATGGGTGCCAATTTCTTTAAGTTTGCCGTCATCCAGGAAGGCAATCTGATCAGCATTTCGAATTGTTGATAGGCGATGCGTGATGATGAAAACGATCTTATCCTTGCCCCACTCCGCGAGGTTCGCAATCACCCTTTGCTCTGTCTCCGCATCCAGTGCTGCCGTTGGCTCGTCAAGAATGAGAATTGCTGAATCTCGGAGTACCGCCCTGGCGATCGATAGCCGTTGTCTCTGCCCAGTCGATAACTTACCTCCTCTCTCACCGAGCTCAGTGGCATATCCCATAGGTAACTCCAGGATAAACTCGTGGGCGCAGGCGATGCGTGCGGCCGATTCTATTGCCTTATCGTCGATCGCATCTTGCCCGTAGCGCAGGTTGTCAGAAACGCTTTGTGCGAACAGCGTATTTTGCTGCAACGCAATCGCGATATTGACTCGGACATCGGAAATCGCGAAATCGCGCAAGCTCTTGCCATTTACTTCGACGCTACCGGAATCTGGGTCGTACAAACGAATCGCCAGTGACATCAAGGTAGATTTCCCCACGCCTGTGCCCCCTACGACGGCAGTTATGCTTCCCTTTCGAGCGGTTAGACTCACTTCTGAAAGCACTGGTTTTTCTGGCTTATACCCGAAGGTTACTGACGAGAAGCGGATATCCTCAACTGAGTCAGGAAATGGTGCGGGATCCAGCGGATCTGTGACCTCTGGTTCCAGGTCTAAAAGGTAGAAGGCTCTCTGCAAGCCCACTGATAGATCTTGAATAAAACACCACAAAGAGGCCCATTCCCAGGCGTTGAGCGCGCTTTGCTCCGACTGCGCGGTCGCGTATTTATATGCCCCAAGGTTCCATACCACGAAGCCAACCATTGAAACTGAAGCTCCCATGTAAGTTGCCTTCTCAATGACTGACCAGGTCGCCATGAAGTATTCAGCCACGGCGAATCCAGTAAAGCCGATCAGAATGACGCCGAGCATGAGCAACGACATATATTTGCGAAATTGAAAGGCAGCTTCGAGAGCGCCCTGAGAGTCATGATCAAATCGAGCCATCATCAACTGCTCAGCACCGTTCGCTTTAATGACACGCATCGCTGTTAGGTTCTCCTGAATCCGCGATGTGAGGTCACTATTTAATTCTCGCGACAGTCGCGCTTTTGCTCTTATCGTTGGCGTCAACCTGCGTGTCAGGCCCACGATTGCCGCCGCGCTCACAAATAAGATTAATGCGAACCAAAGCGATAACATCGTGAGCACGGCTGCCGCGAACAACGATATCGCGATCACCCGCAAAGGACTCAAGATAAAGTACTGCAGTGTGTGAGTAATAGTGGCGCTATCCTGGTAAATGCGATAGATCGCGTCACCCGTGCGGGTGTCGTTATGGTAGCGGAGAGATAGGTACTCGGCGCGCGACAGCATCTCCACGCGCAGCTGTTGATTGATCCGTTGAAAGGTCCACACCATGTAGTACCAAACGGCCGTGGTGTAGGCAGTTAAGATAATCCAAAACGTCGCAGCAGCCGACAGCACTCCCAGCCGTACGCGCTTCCGCTGCTCATCGGTGAGGAGTGGCTCACCCTCTATTCCACTAGAGACATATCTATCATCGACAAATAGCAGTGTCGCTTGAACTGGCTCTAACTTATTTCCAAGCAGTATTTTGTTCTCAACAAGATCTGTAACAACGACTATCCCGCCGAAATAGACAACGCCTATCAGAGAGTTCAGTGCGACAATCGTAATGAGATGCTTGAGTTGAGGGCGGTAATACGGCCAACAGCGCCAGACCAGTCGAAATATGGCTCGTAATGAACGATCGTCGGCAGTCTCGCTCAAAAGTAACCCTCTGCGGCAAAGCTCGTCCATGGTTCCCGTTCGCCAATCCCGTAACCACTCAAGAGACTGTTTTTCATCCATTCGCGGAATTGGGGATGATCGTCAAGCACTTCTAGGTTAGCTAGCGCATCGAGCCATGCGGACGGGTCGTAGGTAACTTGTTTAGGAGAGTACTCTCCGTCGACGATGACCCCATAACAGGCATGGAAAATTCCGCACCTTGGTTGACCCACGCTTCCAGGGTTGATGTAGCGAGTACCGCCAATTTGACGCTCAAACTGAACATGGGTGTGCCCGAACAAAGTTAGAGGTCCATCCGACTCCAGTGCAAGGAAACTTTCGTTGGGCGCGTTAGGTAGGATCTTTGGAAAGCTCTTGTCGATTTCACCGTGATGCAGATACATATCCACTCCGCCAACCGTGTATCGGCCTGCCGGCGAATAACCTCGGATGTACTCGTAAGCGGACTCGTCTAGCCTATCCAGAATCCAATCGTGAAGTGCCACCCATTCATCAGGCCAGCTCGCATAAAGACTTCGATCCAGGACTTCTTCGTCATGATTTCCCATGACGCATACTTCAGGATCCAGCGACTTCAGAATAGCTGCTGTTTCATTTGCTTGCGGTCCTGCGAGGAGCGCGTCTCCCAAGAAGATTGTGTGGTCGATGGCGTCCTCGGCGTCGACTACTGCTCGCAGAGCATCGGCGTTGCCATGGATATCGCTGATAATCAAAGTTTTCATAATGCCATCTATTTATTCTGCCCAAACAGATTTCAGTTCATGCATCTCAAAGTTCTCAATGACCTGCGGACCACTGTAGGTGTGCATCTCTATTGCATTCTCGTACCCCCCGGGAAGAAAGCAATACGAAGCGGAGATCTCACCGTCGTTTAAAAACACCTCCACAGAGGTTACGTCAACGAGAATGCGCACTAACAGCGAGGGCACATCTGGAATCTTCACCGGCGGCTTATCACCGACCATCTTAACTGTGCCACTGGGTGTCATCGTCATAGTGTTCTCTGCCCAATCGAACGCGAGGTACTGGCCACGTATCAGCAGATACAGACCTTTGGTGGTGTTCCTTGCAATTTTGAAAGAGATATCGAGAAGCCTGCTATCGGTTTTTACTGAAAATGGTGAGCCGTTGGCGATCACTTTTTGGTTTACTTCAATTTTTTTGCCGTAGAGTGCGCTTAGCTCTGGCACTGGTCGACGAGCAAGCCGAGCGTTGGACCCTGTGCCCAGCAAGTACAGTTCGACTGGTATAGACAATTGCTGGTTAAATGGCATTTCTGGATACAAGCCTCCCGCCATCCATGAGATTTGTATGCACCGCCCGTCTGGGGCATTGCTCCATGTTTGCGCTGCATAATTATTTGGGCCCCCGTCGTAGTGACTCAGCTCTGTCTCCGCAACGAATTTATTCCCATCGAACTGACCCACCAGATAGCCGCTGCCAGCGCCGGAAAAGACCCAGCGATTAACACCGTCCTCGTCAACCAATGGGAAAAAATCAGGGCACTCGTATGTTCCTGGTAGGACTATGTCTTGTAAATGAGACCATTCCTTGAGGTCAGACGAGCTTAATAAGCAGTAACGCTCGTCTTCTAGGTACAGGGCCATAACCCATTTTTGCGAGGCCGCGTCCCACACTACCTTGGGATCTCTGTTGTCTGCCTGCATCCAATCTACGATCGGATTGTGCTCGTATTTGGTAAAAGTTTGCCCGCCATCAACACTAAATGCGAGACATTGCACAAATGGTCGCGCTGGCGTCGCATGGCTACCCGCCGCTGTATAAAAAAGGAGCATAGCGTCCTTCCCAAAACCTGCAGCATTGTGGTGATCTATCACCGCGGAACCTGAAAACATACTCCCCATTTCATCTGGGTGCAGTGCGTGGTCCAACTGCCGCCAGTGCAGGAGATCATTGCTCACTGCATGTCCCCACCACATCGGGCCCCAGGTCGGAGCTTCAATGTTGTGCTGGAAGAACAGATGCCAGATACCGTCGTGGTAGACGAGCCCGTTAGGGTCGTTAATCCAGTTCTTCTTCGCCGAAAAGTGGAATTGTGGTCGGTGCAATTCCGAGTAGGAACTCAAGGCCCTGGTCTCCTTTTATTCATAGAAGAGTGACGTCTTTTAGCCAATGAATAAACTATTGGTTGTGAACTCTTGGCAACTGTCACCCATTTTACTGTTTTGGGTGGGATTCGGCCCGGTGTCTAACTCTGTGCGATGCTCGCATGGATGATTAAATGCATAATTAGCCATACGATTTTTCTCAGAGCCATAGATGGCCCGCTTCGATCTCAACGACACAGTCGCCGTAATTACTGGTGCCGCGGGCGGCATCGGTAGTGTCTTGTGCAGGGAATTTGCGATCGCTGGAGCTCGGGTGGTGTTGGCTGGGCGGACCGAACAGTCTCTAGAAGCGGTGGCGGAGGAGGTTGAAGCCGAAGAAGCGTTGATAGTGCCAACTGACATCAGGGACCCTTCCTCGGTCGATAGCCTTATCGCTCGTAGCGTCGATCATTTCGGTCGGGTCGACGTAATGATTAACAATGCGGCCAGTGGAACGCACCCCAAAAAACCGGAAGAGGTACGTCACGAAGAATGGGTCAGTCAAATCGATGTAAATCTGACCGGCGTTTTCAATGGGTGCTTGGCGGCAGGTCGACAGATGATCCGACAGCAGTCCGGCAAGATCATTAATGTCTCATCGACCGCAGGCACGAAGGGAAACCCGGGCATGATTCACTATTCCGCTGCGAAGGCGGGGGTTTTGAGTCTGACCAATAACTTGGCGTATATGTGGGCCGAGCACAACATTTGCGTCAATGCTGTCGTTCCTGGGCTTGTCGCAACACCGGCAATGATCGCTTACGGCGTGACACCGCCAGAGATCGATGGGGATGGAAACCCGACGCCAAGGCTGTCTAGGGCGCCAGGCCCCGAAGATGTGGCCGCTCTGTGTCGCTACTTAGCCTCGCCAGCCGCCGACATGATTACCGGTGAAGCTATCCCGGTGCGGGCGTGGAATAAAATAGACCGATTTTGGGAGTAATCTCTCCGCGATGTTTATAGAACCAATCAATACGACTAAAGATTCCTTAGAGCTAGTAGGAGGCAAAGGCCGATCATTAGCTCGAATGACGAACGCTGGCTTCGATGTGCCGGGCGGATTTTTAGTCACTGCAGATACCTATCGCGCATTCATTGCAGAAAATGACTTGCAGTCGCAAATACTTGAATTTGCAAGTCCCGAGTTGCGTGACGGCTACCCTGTGTTCGACGCTTGTGCTGAAAAAATTCGAGCCTTGATTATGAGCAGGTCTATCGGTGATGCCATGTCAGCTGATATTAAGGCGGCGTACTCCAAGCTACATCATGAGCCGATTTCGGTCGCGGTCCGCTCTTCTGCGAATGCAGAGGATTTGCCTGACTTTTCATTCGCTGGCCAACAAGAGACCTTTCTAAACGTAAGTGGTGAGGAAGAGGTTGTGGTGGCTGTGCAGAAATGCTGGGCTTCACTTTGGACCGCACAGGCAATCAGTTATCGCCACCAAAATGGGATCGATCAGGGCGTCGTCGCGATGGCCGTCGTCGTACAGGTGATGATTCCATCAGATGTGTCCGGCATTTTGTTTACTGCGAACCCTGCCACGGGCGAACGATCAGAAATGATCGTAAATGCTAGTTTCGGGTTAGGCGAGGCGGTGGTCGGCGGCCAAGTGACGCCCGACACATTTATCATTGATCGGACCGACATGTCATTAAAAGAGACTGTGCTTGGTCCCAAGGAGCAACAAATCGTCTGTGACGATAGCCAGGGCATCCGGATGGAGGACGTTGCCGAGGGTGACCGCACTAACTCCTCCTTGTCGGATCCGATGTTACGAGAGCTTAGCGAAACGGCTGCGAGAATAGAGGCGCTTTATGATGGGCAGCCTCAGGATATTGAGTGGGCATTCCGCGACGGTAGATTACGCCTGCTGCAATCAAGACCAATCACCAACCTTCCCCCCCAACCGATTGAACCCGACTGGACACCTGCACCGCCAGCGCAAAACGTTAGCCGGCGCCAAATTGTTGAAAACATGCCAGATCCCTTGTGCCCATTGTTTGAGGATCTGTATTTGACTCAGGGCCTGGAGGCGCCGCGGAGAGAGAACCCGGGGAAGGCTTTAAGTATGGTGGGTGGCGGCCCCATGTTTGTGACTGTGAATGGATACGGTTACCAACGGTTCGACTGGCCCAATATCGTGAAGGACATGGATGCGCGCAAGAAACGTAATGAAGGTGCCGTGCCCGTGACCGAGGAAGAAATTGAGGCGGCTGAGTTCCAAGCGTTTGAAAAAGAGTTGACGCAGAGGAAGAAAGACGCGCGCACTGCGGCTGTGGCCGATATTCAACCATTCCGAGAGAGCCTTAACGAGGCAGATCGAGCTATGTTTGAGGAATGGTATGCCGAGCAGACAGCGGAAAACATAGATGCATTGATCACTATCCCAGAGAGTGAGAGCCCTACGTTTATTGCATTCAATCGCACTGAGCAATGTGATGCGGTGCTTCAGAAGTGGTTTGATTACACAAAACCTAGACTCGAGGGTATAGCCGACAAATATCGAGCTATGGATTGCAAGAGCGCTTCCGCTCAAGAGCTCTACGATGCGATCTGTGAAATGGCCGTAGAAGAGGGGAGATACTGGACTGACGACTCCAGTCACACCTTTGGCGTCGCAAAATCAACTGATGACCAGTTTCAAACTTTTCTACGAGAGACACTGCCTGACCACAATTTCATTAGTGGTCAGTTTCTGACGGGCATAGAATCTAAAGCCATGCAGGCGAATGCCGACCTCTTCGAAATAGCTAAATTGGTTCGGGCTGACGAGGAACTCACTTATACCGTTTTAGTGGTGCCGTCCCCATTTTTATTTCGAGCCATGTATGAGCATGAAAAAGGTGCTGAGGTGCTTTCCGCGTTAAAAGACTACCTCGGCAGGTATGGTCACCAGGGCTACAGCATGGACTTCATTGAACCCACGCAAATTGAGGACCCCTCCGCGCTGTTTGCGTCATTAAAGGGGATGGTTCGTGACCCTAATTATCATCCGGACAATCAGACAAAGAAAACTACGGCTATTCGTGAGCAGAAATTATCCGAGATATCGGAGCTACTGACGGGTTTGCAGTACTGGCAGTTCCGCTTTCGTTGGTGGCTGGCGCTCAAGTACAACTATATCCGTGAAGAGGTTGCGTTTCGCTTCGGATACACTTGGTCAATACTGCGGCCAATGGCTTTCGAGTTAGGAAATCGTCTGGTTGAGGCAAGAATATTTCACCAAAGCGATGATATTTTCTTTTTAATGGCTGATGAGCTGCAGGTCGCAGTGCACGCATATGGTAACGGCGATACCAATATCGACTTCGCGGCGCTCGCTGCCGCACGTAGAGAATTGCGCGAGGCACGCAAACGTCACCACCCGCCGGGCACACTGCCGCCAGAGGTAAGCGAGCTCGATGCAGTGTCTTTTAAAGAGACCCAAATTAAGAACGACGCGGACAGCGATACGATGCGTGGCTTTCCCGTCAGCTCCGGAACGGTGACAGCCAAAGCCAGTGTCGTTTTAGGGCCCTCTGACTTTGACAATATGGTGCCAGGCAGCATCCTCGTAAGCCCCCTGACGACACCTGCGTGGACCCAATTATTTGCAAATGCTGTGGGTTTAGTGACCGATGTCGGCAGCATTCTCGCCCACGGTTCTATAGTGGCTCGTGAGTATGGCATCCCGGCGGTTCTGGGTGTTGGCAACGGAACGCAGCGGATTAAGCACGGCCAAACAATTTCTATTGATGGAGACGCCGGGACAGTGGTAATTCACGAAGAAGAGTAGCCCGCCCGCAAATTTTCATAAAAAAGGCGGCCTTATGGCCGCCTTTTTACACGCCTCAGCTCGGTTCGTTATGGCATGCCGTCGTAGCTGACTTGGAGCGTGTAGGTGGTCGGCTGCTGAATCAGACCAAAGAGCTGTGCATCTCCGCCACCCAACGAAGTTCGTGGCAAGTACTGGCCATCATGGCCACCAGCATTTCTGACAGAGAATACGATGTCCCAAGGGCCTTTCGTAACACCGAGGTTAAGCATCAGATTTTGGTACCGGGCGCTTGCAGGCACATAAGATTCCGGTGCCCTGAACGGGTTGATGCCATCGACCCGGTCTCGCGAAACATAGTTTGCCGATAGGTACATGTCCCAGCCACTCACTACGTCGTCACGATTCCAGTTAACGCCGATGTTGTGCGTCTCTGGAGAGTAGTTGTAGAGGCTACCTCCCACTTTGATGGCGCCTGGATAGTTCGAAACCGTACCGGGGTCTGGTATTGAGGTCACCTCTGTATCGGTGTATGCGTAGGCGTAATCAATTTGCAAGCTGTCACTGATTGCCCAGGTTATCGCCAACTCCGTCGACGTTACATCGGCATCTGTTCCGCCAATCGGCATCGATACGGGGTTTCCTGGCACCATAACCTGTGCCCACAAGGGAATGTCTTGCCAATCGCCGATTACATATGCAGCCTCCACCTGCAGGCGGCCGTCGGCTAGTGTCCATTTGGTACCCAACTCAAAGTTAGAGAGCTCTGCCGCATCTACGTCACCCACTTGCTCTACGCCGCCGTTGGCC
>ENA-OSEY01000759-OSEY01000759.1-marine-metagenome-genome-assembly--contig:-NODE-759-length-22880-cov-3.827874_pt1 | contig 22880 bp, 21 predicted proteins | sample MGYA00248465_ERZ534230 | MGnify/ENA primary metagenome ERZ534230 (study PRJEB26409, sample SAMN06344110) | marine metagenome | isolation source: Sea water from surface | place: Atlantic Ocean:Southern...
TGGACCAATATTTAGAAGATTTGCAAAAGGATCCACTTTAACAAAAAACAGACTAACAGATCAATCAGTGGTCCTTATTATCAAAAATTGTTTAAAATTAGCAGGCATAGAAAATAATAATTTTTCTGGGCATAGTTTAAGATCTGGATTTGCTACTGTAGCTGCAGAAGCAGGTGCAGATGAGAGAAGTATTATGGCTATGACAGGTCATAAAACTACCCAAATGGTAAGGAGGTACATCAGAGAAGCAAATATTTTTAAAAATAATGCTCTAAGTAAAGTTAAGTTTTAAAATATCCTTTGATACCTTTTTTATATCATCTCTAAAAATGTTAATTGTTCCAGTGGTATTCTTCTCAATAGTTAGTGGTGTCTCTAACTTGAGTAATATTGCAACATTAGGAAGAATAGGAACGGTATCTGTACTATTATATTTAATAACTACTTGTATAGCTATAACTTTAGCACTTGGTAAAGGATTTTGGCAAGTTTTTATTGCTGTAGGAATTACTATGTGGGTTGAAGTAGCGAGGTTAGTAAGAGGTTTAGTTAAGTCTACTAAAGAAGAATTTTATGTCAAGGCAGGAGTAGTACTAGGATTTTCAAAAATGAGGGTCCTAATTAATCACATACTTCCAATAACTATAGGTCCCCTTATCATTATATCAGCTGCTAATTTTGCAAGTGCTATATTAATGGAAAGCGGCCTCGGATTTTTAGGTATAGGAGCCCAGCCGCCTATACCAACTTGGGGAGGTATGATAAAAAACCACTTCAATTATTTACTTCTCGGTAAGCCATATTTAACTATCCTACCTGGTTTAGCAATTATGAGTCTAGTTTTGTCGTTTATGACTTTAGGAAACAGTCTTCGTGATGCATTAGATGTGAAAAGTTAATTTAATCTATTTGCATCAAAATTTAAATATATAAAAAACATTAAACTAAAAGCCAAAAGGTTTGTTCCACCATAACTAATAAAAGGAAGTGGAATTCCTACTGTTGGAAATAAACCTAAGGTCATACCTATATTTACTAAAAAGTGAATAAATAACATGCCAACAAAGCTATAGGAGAAAATCCTTGGGAATGATTGAGTATGTTTCTCAGCTCGAGATAATATCCTAAGCATTAAAAATGTATAAAAAATAATAAGACTGCTACTTCCGATAAAACCCCATTCTTCTCCAACAGTACTAAATATATAATCGGTGTGTTGTTCCGGGACAAATCCTCCTTTGGTTTGAGTTCCATTTAGATACCCCTTTCCATCTAAACCTCCAGATCCAATTGCAATTTTAGACTGGTTAATGTTGTATCCTATACCTTTTGAGTCAGTTTCTATGCCAAGAATTACATTAAATCGATCACGATGTCTTTGCTCGAAAATTGTGTTAAAAATAAAGTCAACTGAAAATGAAAAAATAATAGCTGTAATCAAAACTATCAAAAAAGGTGATTTATTTGTTTTAGGAAACTTACTTACCAGATAACGATATATTATTGTAAAGATCAAAATTAAAATAAGGCTCAAAAGCAATGGTTTAAGCAGCAAGGTTAATACAAAGATAAATGATGATAAAAAACTAAAATAGAGAAATTTCATATCTAAACCTTCTCGTAAAAAAGCAAAAACTATTCCAAAAAAAACAATAGCAGACCCCGCATCAGACTGAAGAATTATTAGAAACATTGGGGATAAAATTATACTAAATAACTTCAAAATATCTTTAACTTTTTTTATGTCTGTCTGAATAGAGCTTAAGTTTGTTGCAATTAATAAAGCGGTTGTTACTTTAGCAAATTCAGAGGGCTGAAAACTAAATCCACCAAATGTGTACCAGGATGTCGCTCCTGAAATTTTTTGTCCAAAAAATAGCAAACCGATTAAACTAATTAATGAAATTCCATAAAATATATTTGATAAATGTTCAAAAAAACTAGTTTTTACAAATAAAATAAATGGCATTACTATTAATGATATTAAAAATATCCAAAATTGTTTACCTGCAGGATTTCCTGAATTAAAAATTGAAATAGAGAATTCGGAATATGTAGCTGAATAAATATTTAAAATACCAAAACCTACGAGTATGAAAAAAATTAAAATACTTAGCCAATCTAGTCTTGAAAGAAATTTTTTATTCATTTATATTAAAAGGTTTACCAAGTAAAGGTTTTTCATACTCAGCAATAAGGCTTCCCTCAGTCATTCTTTTTTCAAGCCATTTACGTTTAACTTCTTTTCTAAGATACTTCTCTATCATTAAACTTGCTATTGGAGCCGCCCATCTTGCTCCCCAATATCCATTCTCAATAAAAACAGCTAGAGCAATTTTAGGATTTTCTTTGGGTGCAAATGCAATAAAAATTGAATGATCGGTTAGCTGAGTTTTCTCATTATTTAATCGGATAAAGTTTTCTACAGTTCCGGTTTTACCACAAATTTCAAGTCCGTTTATTTTTGCTATGCGAGCAGTACCTCTTTCAACTACTTGATGCATTCCTTCAATAACAGTTTCAAAATGTTTGGAATCAATCAAAGTCCTTTTGACAGGGTATAAAGAGTCCTTAATTATACTATCAAATGATTTTTTAAAATGCGGTTTTATGTAAAAACCACGATTTGCAATAGCAGCAGTAAAATTTGCCATTTGGATAGGTGTTGTTAGAATCTCTCCTTGACCTATTGCATTTGATATTACTGTGGTTGAGGTCCAATTTTTTTCAGGATACCAATCATTGTAATAATCGCTACTAGGTATAAATCCTGGTTTTCCAATTGGTAAATCATACCCCAAATAATTTCCTAATCCAAAACTTGTTAAGTGGTTTTTCCATAAGTCTATTCCCTTTTCTGGACTTGATTGACTCTCAATTATTCTAACAAAAGTCTTTGCAAAATAACTATTGCAAGATTTGTAGATTCCTTTAATTAGATTACTTTTCGTGCCTATGCCGTTGTGACATTTCATAAAGGCCCCTTTCGCATAATAGTGCCCTTCATTACAGGAAAAAATAGTTTCTGGAGTGATAATATTTTCCTGAAGACCAATAAGGGCATTTAAAAGTTTAAATGGAGATCCGGGAGAATATTCTGCTTGTAAACTCCTATCAAAAAGAGGTTTAGATATTGTATCAGCTACCAATTTATTAAAGAACTTTGATCTATCTCTTCCTATAAGAATGTTGGGATTGTAATTAGGTGCAGTAACTAGAGCTAATACTTCACCACTTTTAGGTTCTATGGCAACAATTCCACCTCTTTTATTTTGCATCAATGATTCACCATAATTCTGTAAATCAGAGTCTAGAGTTAAAGTTAAATTTTCTGCGGCTTCAGGAGCTTTGTCATAATTTCCATCCTCATAGGGACCTATTATTCTGTTAAAACGATCTTTTTGAAAAATTTTGATACCCTTTTTACCACGAAGAATTTTTTCATATGTTTTTTCAATTCCTTGTCTTCCAATCATTTCTCCGAGGTCATAATTGGGTTTCATTTTTAACTCTCTCTTATTGGTTTCACTTATATAACCCAGAATATTTGCTCCAATTGGGAGCACATAATCTCTTGTTGTTTTTTTTTGAAAATAAAAACCCGGAAATTTCCACATTTTTTCTTGAATAATCGATATTTCAGATAATGACAACTGGCGCTCTATAATAGAGGGTAATTTTTTTGAAAATTGTTCAGCACTTTCAATTTTCTCAATAAGCTCGTTCTTTGATATTTTCAAATTTTGAGTAAGTTCAAGAGTATCAAATTTTTTCAAATTTTCTGGGACTACCATCAAATCATATACAGGTTTATTGCTAACCCATAGCTTACCATTTCTGTCATATATAAGTCCTCGAGGAGGATAAACTGTTCTCTTCAGAGTTGCATTACTAAGAGACCGCTTAGAATAATCAGACTTAAATAATTGTAATATTATCAATTGACAAATAAATATTGCTGAGACTGCAAGGGTGAAATAAAACAAAATATTTTTACGAATCATCAGATTTTCTATAGAAATTCAAAACCATCACATTTAAAATTAAAGAAAATATAAATGTCAAAAATGCGTTCTTTATAATCAGATATATTGCACTCAAACTAAAAAATACTACTGAAAAATAAATTAGATGATGTAGAATCAGTATGAGTGATAAGAATGTGTACTTATTTATTTTCCTTGTATCAGCTTGAAAACTTACTGGAACTTCCGATGTGACTCCATAAGAATTCCTTATTAAAATTGGTCTAAGAAAAGATACAGTAAGTGTAGCAATAGTGTGCGCTCCTCCCGATTGGGAAAAAAAATCAGTTAAAAAGCCTAAAAGAAAACAAACTAAAATGAACAGAGTTTGATCACTATCAAAATCATAGATTACTAAAAAAACGAGATAAATCATTGGATTTATAAACCCAAAAATATTCATGTTGTTAAAGACAAAAACTTGGAAAAATAAAAGTGTAATAAATGATATTAAAAGGATTAAGCTTTTTCTATTCATTCTTAAAATTTTCTTGTAGTTGCTTAATTTCTTTTTTATCCTCGTTAGTCAATATATAAACATAGTTAACTAAAGAGGGATCTTCAAATAGTCTTGCATTTATAGTATAGTATCCGTTTTGTGAATTACTTTCGAAATCAACCACTTCTCCCAATGGAATTCCATATGGGAAGTACGAAGACATTCCACCTGAAATTATTGTATCTCCTTTCTTGAAAGAAACATTATTAATTACATCTTCAATTTTAAACTCTAGCGGATTTAATCCTTTCCAATACATTGAACCCAACGCATTGTTTTTTTTTAAACGTACATTGATTTTTATTTCCTGGTTTAAAATTGAAATTACCCTCGAATAGTTTTTAGAAACTGAGTTTACAATACCGATAATTCCATTTTTTGAAATTACACCCATTTCGTTTTTAATACCATCAACAGAACCTTTATCAATAATTAGATTATTTCTTTGATTCAAAAAGCTGTTTTTAATCACGTTAGCCTCTTTTAGTTTAAATGGGAAACGCCTTTTTTCTCCGAAGGCATTTGGATAAAGAGCTAAACTATTAGATTTAAGATGAAGTTCTTTTAATTTTCGGTTCTCTTTTAATAATTCTTCGTTTTTCTTTTTCAGATTAAAATAATTTAATAATTCATAATTGAGATTATAAAGTTCTTTTGTAGCGTACATTCCGTAAGCTTCTAATTGAGTTTTGTGATATTTACTTTTTTTAGTAAGGAAAAGTATTGAACAACCCATTAAAAAAAAATATAAAATGGGATTTCTGTATTGTATGAGCGCATTTATTATTCGCTGCATACCATATTATTTAATTAAAACAGTCTTAAAACGTTCAGTATTTTTAAGTGCTATACCCGTACCTCTCACAACAGCTTGTAGTGGATCTTCTGCTACATAAATTGGTAAATCAGTTTTTTGTGACAATCTTTTGTCTAATCCGCGCAAGAGAGCACCACCACCAGCTAAGTAAATTCCAGTATTATAAATATCTGCAGATAGTTCAGGTGGAGTTTGGGAAAGGGCATCCATAATTGCATCCTCGATACGAATAACTGATTTGTCCAGTGCTTTTGCTACTTCTGCGTGACTGATAATTACCTGTTTGGGTTTACCTGATAACAAATCTCTTCCTTGAACTGACATTTCTTCCGGGGGATTATCTAAGTCTTCAATAACACTACCGACAAGAATTTTAATTTTTTCTGCAGTCCTATCTCCAATGTATAAATTATGCTTACTCCTCATATAATTAATTATATCTCCAGTAAAAACGTCTCCCGCAATTTTAATTGATTTATCACACACAATTCCAGATAATGCAATTACTGCAATTTCTGTTGTACCTCCTCCAATGTCAACAACCATATTTCCTTTTGGTTGCATAATATCTATTCCAATACCAATTGCTGCTGCCATTGGTTCGTGAATTAGATAAACTTCTTTTCCGTTAACTCTTTCTGCAGATTCTTTTACTGCTCTCATTTCTACCTCAGTAATACCTGAAGGAATACATATTACCATTCTAAGGGAGGGTGAAAAAAACTTCCGGTGCAATGTTGGTATACTTTTGATTAAACGATTAATCATTTGTTCTGAAGCATTAAAGTCTGCAATGACTCCGTCTTTTAGTGGACGAACGGTTCTAATATTTTCATGTGTTTTACCTTGCATCATATTTGCTTCTTCACCAATCGCTATTACTTTATTAGTAGTTCTGTCTATAGCTACAATGGAAGGACTATTAACTACAACTTTATCATTGTGGATGATAAGAGTGTTTGCTGTTCCTAAATCTATCGCTATGTCTTCAGAGAATAAACCCATAATTAATAATATTTTGCAAAATTAAGAATTAATGTTTAAAATGACGTATTCCTGTCAAAACCATACTCATTTCGTTTGCATCACAGTAATCTACAGATAAATTATCTTTTATAGAACCTCCAGGTTGTATTACAGAATTGATGCCTTCACTATTAGCGATTTCAACACAATCTGGAAAAGGGAAAAAAGCATCACTTGCCATGACAGCATTTTTTAGGTCAAAACCAAAGTTTTTAGCTTTTTTAATTGCTTGATTTAATGCATCCACTCGTGAAGTTTGACCAGTACCAGAACCAATAAGTTGTTTATTTTTTGCAAGTACAATTGTGTTTGATTTTGTGTGTTTGCAAATTTTTGATGCAAATAACAAATCTTCGGTTTCATTGGGTAGAGGGGATTTTTTTGTAACATACTTTAAATCATTTTTTTTATCGGTTTTAAGGTCTTTATCTTGCACCAAAATACCATTTAGGCAACTTCTTAATACTTGATTTGACTGAGTGTTTTCTTTTTGGACAAGAATAATTCGGTTCTTTTTAACCTTTAGTAATTCAAGAGCTTTAGAATCATAGCCTGGTGCAATTAGAACTTCAAAAAAAAGCTTATTAATTTCAGTTGCTGTAATTAAATCAATTATTTTATTGCTTATTAAGACTCCTCCAAAAGCAGATATGGGATCGCCGTCTAAAGACGCAAGAAAAGCTTCATTTAATTTATCTCTAACTGCAAAACCACATGCATTGTTATGTTTAAAAATTCCAAAAGCAGGGCTACCTTGATAAAATTCCAACATTAAATTTATTGCCGAATCAATATCAAGTAGATTGTTATATGATATCTCTTTACCATTTAATTGATCCAATAAATCCGAAAATGAACCATAAAAATATCCTTTCTGATGTGGGTTTTCCCCATAACGAAGAACCTTAACATTGCTAATACTTAGCTTCAATCGATTTTGATCTTTATTGAAATGATTAAAAATAGCAGTATCGTAATTTGATGATATGTGGAAAGCCTTAATAGAATATTCTTTCCTCTCTTTAAGTGAAGGAGCACCATTAGACTTTTTATAAAGCGAAATAAAATTTGCATAATCGTCTTTATCCGAGATACAGAAAACGTCATTAAAGTTTTTCGCTGCAGCCCTAATTAACGCAATCCCTCCAATATCAATTTTTTCAATAATATCAGTCTCTGAAGCATTTTCTGCTACAGTTTTTTCAAATGGATATAAATCTACAACAACTAAATCAAATGAAGGGATTTGAAATTTTTCCATTTCTATGGAGTCATTCTCATTATTTGATCTTTTGAGAATTCCTCCAAAAATTTTCGGATGCAATGTTTTAACTCTTCCTCCAAGTATTGAAGGGTAGCCTGTTAAGTCTTCAACCGCTAATACTTCGTATCCTAAATCTTGAATAAAATTCTTTGTACCTCCCGTTGAATAGAGCGTAACATCGTTATGGACTAATTCTTTTATTAATGGCTTAAGATTACTTTTATCAAATACAGAAATTAAGGCTGAGGTGATTTTTTTATTTTCCATGTTAATTTATATTTTTAATAGTCTTGATCCATAAGTTTTTGAAATGAAATCGCAACATAATACTAGTAAATTTTCATCTTCTTTCGAAAAAGCATCAATTTTATTTGAGTCAATATCAATTTGACCAATATTTCTTCCTTCAAAAAACAATGGGACAACTAATTCTGAGCGGACATTACTATTACATGATATATAATTATCTTGTTCTTTAACATCTGGTACAATAAAGTTTTTATTAGTCAATGCAACCTGACCACATATTCCTTTTCCAAAAGGTATACTAACATGTTCTGTCGGATCTCCACAAAAAGCCTTGAGTTTAAGTTTTTTAGTATCGAAGTTTGAAAAGTAAAAGCCCACCCAATCATAATGAGCGATATTATTTCTAAGGACCTTACAGCATATCTCTAAACCCATTAGAGCTTCATTTTTAAAAGGTTTAATGGAAGTTTTAATTTCTTTAAATATTGAAGAGTAAGTGGCTTCTGACATGATAAACAAAATTAAGTAATCTGTTACTTACAAACTTAAATTTCGTGTATGATTTATATACAAAAATGTGATTAACTTTATTAAGGATTTTAATATTATAAAATCTAATTTTATGGTTTATCAACTAAAGCAAAATGAAAAGTAAATTCCACATTTCTGGGATGACTTGCCTAAATTGTCAAAAGACAGTCTCGGATAAAATTAAATCATATAGAGGGGTATTGGGAGTAAAAGTTGATTTAAAATCAGGGATTGCAGAAATTGATTCAAAACAATTTATTGAGATTGAAGAAATTTCAGAGCTTCTAGGCACAAAATATACTGTTAAAGGTGACATATCTTTATCCAAAAAAGAAACAAAGTCTAAATTAAGACAATTGACTCCACTGTTTTTGATATTTTCATACCTAACTTTGGGGACTTTTTATATTTCTATTCTAATTAATGCAAGCTATGAAAAATCTATGCAAATTTTTATGGGATTATTTTTTATAATATTTAGTTTATTCAAATTCCTAGATTATGATAGTTTTCCTGACTCATTTAAGCGTTACGACCCACTAGCAAAAAAAATTCCGTTTTATGCAAATTTGTATCCTTTTATTGAAACAGCCTTAGGCATAGCTTTCTTGATCGAATGGAATCTCCCAATAATTCTTTTCGTTACATTACTGGTTTTATCAATTACTTCTTTAGGTGTGATTAAGACTTTAGTAAATAAAACCGAGATTGATTGTGCTTGTTTAGGGACTTCATTAAAACTCCCAATGACAGAAGCAACTTTAGTTGAAAATGTAATAATGCTAAGCATGTCAAGTATTCTTTTGATCTCATATTTTATTTAAAAAAAGTATCTTTGAATAATGAAAATTAAAAGTTTATTAAGTTTATTTCTAGCTCTAGCCATTTTGGGGACCAGAGTTGGTTATGCGCTCAACATTCATTATTGTAAGGATAAAATAGCTAAGATTTCATTGGCATATAGTCCCTCAGACTGTAATATGGATTCCAATTTTGATCCAAAAGATAATTTAGAGAATGAATTTACAAAAAAGTCTTGTTGTGAAGACGATATTCAACTATTTCAAAACCATGAACCCCAAAAAATAGATCAAGAGAACTTTTTAAAAATTACTATTATAGAGAATGTATTTTTTAGAGATTCGAATTTCAGAACTCTAAAATTATACTTGTTATCTAAGGCATATCTTTTTAATTCACTTTCGCCCCCCGCAAAAACTTGTAAACTGTTTCTTAAGAATAATTCATTTATATTTTATGGCTAATCTGACCTTTCAAATTAAAAAGGATAAGATAACTCATAAAAATTCAAAGTGAAAAAATATATTTTAATACTATTAAGCCTATTAGGCTTTAAACTTTCAGCTCAGGAAAATCTTCAAGGAAGGTTACTAACAAAAGACGGTAGTGAAACAATACCTCTTATTGGCGCAAATGTTTTTTGGTTAAATACCCAAACAGGAACTGTAACTGATCAAGAGGGTAAATTTACAATTCCTTATTTAGGTCCAGAAGCAAAACTTATACTTAGTTATATCGGTTTTAAATCAGACACATTGAGTGTTCAAAATAACAAAATAATAATCAGATTTTTGAAGCCTAGTGATACAGAATCACTCGATGAAGTAACAATTTTTGAAAGGAGAAAAGCAGTGCAGAAAGCTTATTTTGAGGCGCAAAATATAATAAATATAAATAGTGAAGAATTATTAAAAGCAGCATGTTGCAATCTCTCAGAAAGTTTCGAGACGAATCCTTCTATCGATGTTAATTTTTCAGATGCCCTCACTGGTACCAAGCAAATACAAATGTTAGGTTTAACCAGCCCATATTTATTGATTAGTGAGGAAAATATTCCTATGGTTCGCGGAGCTTCTCAAGCTTATGGACTTACTTTTACGCCAGGAACATGGATTGAAAGTATTCAAATAACTAAAGGAACAGGGAGTGTAATTAATGGATTCGAGAGTATTGCTGGGCAAATAAATACTGAAATTAAAAAACCTTTTTCAAGTGATCCACTATTTTTTAATCTCTTCAGTTCTAATATGGGCAGACGAGAAGCGAATTTTCATGGCAGTTTGAAACTAAATAATAAATGGAGTACGGGTCTATTTATTCATGGTAATTTACGCAATCAAGAGATGGATAATAATGGTGACTCATTTTTAGATGCACCACTTGGTGAACAGGTGAATATTTTGAATCGTTGGCAATACACTGATTCAAAAAAAGGATGGGTTGGTTTTGGGAGCATACGTTTAATGCAAGATGAAAAGCAAGTTGGTGAATTAGGTTTTATACCAGAAGGTGATAGATACGAAAATCTCTTTTGGGGAAGTCAGATTAACACCAATAGAATAGATGCTTCTTTGAAAATCGGATATGTATTTCCTGAATTATCTTATAAAAGTTTTGGTTTTCAATCTGCATATAGTAATCATAGACAAGAGGCTTTTTATGGTTTTAGAAATTATGATATTGACCATCAGAGTTTTTATAGTAATCTTTTATATAACTCAATTATTGGGAATACCAAAAACAAATTCAAATTAGGATTTAATTTTTCATATGACCGTTATTTAGAAATGGTGGATGCTTTTTATTTCAATAGAAATGATATTTCGGTTGGTAGTTTCTTCGAATACAGCTACGATAATTTGGAAGATTTTAATTTAGTAGCTGGCATTAGAATTGATTCCCATAATCGATTGGGAACTTTTGTTACTCCTCGATTGCACTTGAGATATCTTCCCAACGAAACTACAATATTCAGAATTTCAGGAGGAAGTGGAAGAAAAGCAGCAAATATTTTTGCCGAAAATCAAACTCTTTTTGGCACAAATCGCAGGATAAACATTCTAGAGAGTGGAGGATCTATTTATGGCTTGAATCCTGAGAAAGCCTGGAATTACGGAATTAGTATACGTCAAATTTTCAAACTTTTTGGAAGGGGTGGAGATATAACGGCAGATTATTATGTTACCAACTTTACCGATCAAGTTGTTGTAGACTGGGAATCGGAAGGTCAGATCTCGTTTTATAATTTAGAGGGTTTAAGCCGTGCGAATAGTTTTCAATTATCAATTGATTACAATCCTTTCGAGCTGATAAGTTTTCGTTTTGCTTATAAAAATTATGATGTAAAAACAACATATAATACAGGTTTTCTGCAAAGACCATTACAAGCTCAAAACAGATTTTTTGCAAATTTTGCATGGGAAACAAAACGAAAAACTAGGGGAGCTCAATGGCGATGGGATTTAACTTACCATTATTTAGGGCAACAACGATTAGTTTCTACCATTCGAGATCCTGAAGGGAGCTACTCTCCATCTTATGGACTTTGGAATAGTCAAATAACCTACGCTTTTACTAACAAATTTGAAGTTTATAGCGGAGTTGAAAATTTAGGAAATTTTAGACAATTGAATCCAATTATTGCAGCTGACGATCCATTTGGAATAAATTTTGATTCTGCGCAGGTTTATGCACCAATTTTCGGGAGAATGATTTATATTGGTTTACGTTTAAATTTATAATTAACTTTATTATAAAAATCATGAAAAAATTTTTTCTACTTTCTTTGTTTATCTTTTCGATATCAGTTAATGGTCAAAATCAAAAGAATAAAAAATCAAATTTCGAAGTAATTGGTAATTGTGAAATTTGTAAAAAACGAATCGAGAAAGCAGCTTTGTCTTTAAAAGGTGTAAAAATGGCTACATGGGATATTCCATCAAATATTCTCTCCGTTACCTATAATTCAAACAAAATATTACTAGATCAAATTCAAAGTTCTATTGCTAATGTAGGACATGACACCCCATTATTTAAGGCACCTGATGATGTTTATAATGAGCTTCCGATGTGTTGTATTTACGAAAGAAACTAAAAAAAAAGACCCTCATCAAACAAGGGCCTTTTAAGATGTATACTACATCATACCTGGCATTCCGCCTCCTCCCATTGGGGGTGCAGGTGGTGTTTCCTCTTTGATGTCAATTAAAGCGCATTCTGTGGTGAGAATCATTCCAGCTACTGATGCTGCATTCTCAAGTGCAACTCGAGTAACTTTCTTTGGATCAATGATTCCCTCTTTTAGCATGTCTACATAAGTTCCGTCCTTTGCATTAAATCCAAAATTTTCGTTGCCTTCAGAAACCTTTGAAACTACAACTGAACCCTCACCTCCAGAATTTTCAACGATTGTTCTTAGTGGGGATTCAACAGCTTTGTTTATAATCTGGATACCAGTTGCCTCGTCAGCATTATCTGACTTGATTTTTTTCAACTCCTTTTGAGCATTTAAAAGAGCAACTCCTCCGCCTGTGACAATTCCTTCTTCAACAGCTGCACGAGTTGCGTGTAGAGCATCATCTACTCTATCTTTTTTCTCTTTCATTTCTACTTCGGAAGGGGCACCCACGTATAAGACTGCAACTCCACCTGAGAGTTTTGCTAAACGTTCTTGTAACTTTTCTTTGTCATAGTCTGAAGTTGTTGTTTCAATTTGGGATTTAATTTGATTTACTCTGGCCTGAATATCTTTTTTTGCACCATTACCATTTACGATTGTTGTATTATCCTTATCAATTGTGGCACGTTCTGTAGTACCTAACATTTCAATTGTGGTATTCTCAAGAGTAAATCCTCTTTCCTCTGAAATTACAGTTCCTCCAGTAAGAATTGCTATATCTTCTAACATTGCTTTTCTTCTATCTCCAAAGCCAGGAGCTTTTACAGCTGCTATTTTTAGAGCCCCTCTAAGTTTGTTCACAACTAGAGTAGCTAGAGCTTCACCGTCAACATCCTCGGCTATAACAAGTAGAGGTTTCCCTGTTTGAGAAACTGGTTCTAGTATGGGCAGAAGGTCCTTCATTGTTGAAATCTTTTTATCATACAATAAAATGTAAGGTGATTCAAGGTCTGCCTCCATTTTCTCAGAGTCTGTAACAAAATATGGGGATAAGTATCCACGGTCGAATTGCATACCTTCGACAACATCTACATATGTGTCTGTACCTTTTGCCTCTTCAACTGTTATAACACCCTCTTTACCAACTTTTTCAAATGCTTCAGTAATTAAACTTCCAATAGTCGAATCATTATTTGCTGAAATACTTGCTACCTGTTGGATCTTTTCTGATGAGTCACCTACTTCAACAGATTGTTTTTCAAGAGAACTAACAATTGAATCTACTGCTTTATCAATTCCTCTTTTTAAATCAAGTGGGTTTGCTCCTGCAGCAACGTTTTTTAGTCCCTCTTTGACCACGGCTTGTGCTAAAATGGTTGCTGTGGTTGTTCCATCGCCTGCCAGATCATTTGTTTTCGATGCGACTTCTTTTACCATTTGAGCTCCCATATTTTCAAGTGCGTCTTCTAGCTCAATTTCTTTAGCAACAGTAACACCGTCTTTCGTTACTTGAGGTGCACCAAATGCTTTACCAATTATAACGTTTCTTCCCTTTGGTCCAAGTGTTACTTTTACAGCATTTGCCAGGGCGTCAACTCCTCGTTTGACTCCATCTCTTGCTTCTAGATCAAATTCTATTTTTTTTGCCATTTTTATATTTTTAGTTGTTAAACGATAGCGAAAATGTCGCTTTCTTTCATTATTAAATAATCTTTACCATCGTGTTGAAGCTCGGTTCCAGAATACTTTCCATAAAGGACATTATCTCCAACTTTTACTGTCATTGGATTCTCTTTAGTTCCTGAACCAACTGCTACAACAGTTCCTTTTTGAGGCTTTTCTTTTGCACTGTCTGGAATTATTATACCAGAAGATGTTTTGGTTTCAGCTGCAGCGGGTTCAACTAGAACGCGATCTGCTAATGGTTTTATACTCATAATACTCAAATATTTAATTTAAAATTTTGTTTTCATAAATTATGCCAATGCCCTTTTTAATCCTTAATATTTTGATAAAATGTCAGCTTGTCAGTTTTTTATAAAAATAATTAATTTTCTGTTTCAGGAATTTCTGGGATTGGAACTTGGCTCGTATTTGTTTCTGGAATTTCTTGTATGGGTTGATCAATTGAATTTTCAAAATTTTCAGGAATGCTAGAGTCTTCTAATAATTTTGAATCTGTAGCATCATTACCCGAAGATAATGTAATGTTTGATACTAATATTAGAGCCAAAAGCAAGGTCGCCAACAACCAAGTGCTTCGATCTAAAAAATCTGAGGTCTTTTGTACACCCCCCAATTGTTGTGTTCCACCTCCAAAAGATGAAGACAAGCCTCCACCTTTGGGATTTTGAACCATAATTACTAAGACAAGTAAAAAGCAAACAAAGACAATCAGGGCGACAAATATTGAAAATGTGCTCATTAACTATTTTTTTGTTGATCTAATTTTTTTATCTCTTTAATTTGGTTTGCAAATAAACTATTTTTTTCCGGATATTTCAAGCCTAATATTTGATAAGCTTCAATTGCCTTTTTAAATTTTTTTTGCTTAACGAATACTTTTGCTAAAGTTTCAGTCATGAGCTCGTAATTTGGAGACCAACTTTTTTCACTAAGATCTTCATTATTTTTTAAGTTTTTGTTTGGGATTCTTCTTTCTGTGGTTTTCAAAAAATCATCAATTAGTTGGAAATTATGAAGATTATTTTTTTTTGAAGATGCTTTTTTTGAATTTAAATAACTAGCCCACTCAGAAAATTTAAGAGTTTTCGGCGAAGGGTCATTACTTTTAATCTTTTGAACAATATTTCTTTCTTTAGTAATTTTTTTACTTACATTTTTTTTTGGCTTGACTTTTTGAACTTTTCTATTCTTTTTAGTTATTTTATTTGAGGTTAAATCAGATTCAATGAATTGATATAATAATTCTCTATCGTAAGTTGCAATTGAAGTATGTGACAGGTTTTTATCAAATGACAAAACTTCTTGCTTTTGAAGAGCTTTAAGATAATATACTCTTAATAGGTGAAAGTTTGGATAAATCTTCATAAGTTCTTCAAACTGCGATAAATGATCCTTATTATTTGGATCAAATTGATCAATTAATGAAAATAGACTTTTAGTATCTTTTATTACCATTTGGCTAAAGTGTCATTGAAAATATCTTGTGTAATTCTATCAAAAATTTCTTTATGGGCTGAGTCAATTACATCGTAAACTTGAAGTTCAGCTGGGAAATCGTAAAAAAATGAATATGTTCTTTCGAAATTATCTTCTTCTTTTTTAACATTAAAAAAGCGAAATGCTACTGCCATTCGCAAGCGGTTTTGTGCAGCTGTATTTTCTGCAGTTGCAGACATAGGAGTAACACTATATTCTGTAATTTCTCCCTCGTAGACAAGTTGACCTTCTTTGCTAACTAAATTCAAGTTTGTCTGATTCATAATTATATCTTGAAGAGCATTAGTAAAATCATTATCTAATCCAGGTTCAATTATTGAACCAGGTCGATTACCAGCTAGATTTTCAAAAAAATTAACCTGAAAGGTTGTTACTCCGGGAGGAATAGAGGCTCCAGTGAAAGAATAAACACCACATTTATAACACAAGATTATAAATGTAAATAAAACAAAAAATTTAAAGTTTTTCAGGCTCATTAAGATCAAATTGTTTTATTTTTCTATATAAAGTTCTTTCAGAAATGCCCAATTCTTGGGCTGCCAATTTACGTTTACCTTTACTTCTTATTAATGCTTGTTTAATCATCTCTAACTCTTTTTCATGTAAGGAAAGAGGCTCTTCTTCTTCAATAGTTTCGGCGTAGGAATATTTATCTAATGGCTCTACTTTATTAATTTTGGGGGAATCTGTATCAATGGGTACTGAATCAAGTGTATTTTTTTCCGGTGCAGTCTCTTTACCATAAATTTTTTCAATCAGACTTTGGTTTTTTTCATTTATTTCACTTTGACTTCCATTTTTTATTAAATCAAGTGTTAGTTTTTTCAAATCATTTAGATCACTTTTCATATCAAAAAGTACTTTATAAAGTATTTCTCTTTCAGAACCAAAATCACTTTTACTGTCCTTTTTGTCAACTAATGCAGGCAGTTGAGGTGTACGGTTAGGGAGATAAGTACTCAAACAAGATGCATTAATTTCTCTTTCTTTCTCCAATACTGAAATCTGCTCAGCAACATTGCGAAGTTGTCTTATGTTTCCACTCCACCTATAGTTCATTAACAGTTTCTGAGATTGTTCATCAAGTTTTATTGGAGGCATGTGATATTTTTGAGCAAAATCAGATGCAAATTTTCTAAAAAGTAAAACAATGTCTTCCTTTCTCTCCCTAAGTGGAGGAAGGCCGATTTCTACTGTACTTAATCTATAATATAAATCTTCTCGAAATTTTTCTTTTGATATTGCTTCAGAAATATTAATGTTTGTTGCTGCTACTATTCGAACATCCGTCTTTTGCACTTTTGAAGACCCTACTTTTATAAATTCTCCACTTTCAAGAATTCTAAGTAATCTTACTTGAGTTTGCATTGGTAATTCACCCACTTCATCAAGAAAAATAGTACCACCATCTGCAACTTCGAAATATCCAGCTCTTGTTTGTGATGCTCCCGTGAATGCACCTTTTTCATGACCAAAAAGTTCACTATCTATTGTACCCTCTGGTATAGCACCACAATTAACAGCTATGTACTTATTATGTTTTCTGTGTGAATATTGATGTATAATTTTGGGAATGCTTTCTTTCCCTACACCGCTTTCTCCTATTACTAGAACTGAGATATCAGTATTGGAGACACCTAAACTCTTTTCTAAAGCACGATTCAGCCCCAGATTATTACCAATAATACCAAAACGTTGTTTAACTAATTGTAATGAATCCATATTAAATTCGATTTGAGATTTTAATTGCTTTACCGATAAGTGTTGCAGATGTGCAACTCTTAATTTTAACATCCACAAAATCGCCTGGTTTATAGTTCTCCTTTGGGAAAACAACAACGGTGTTTTGTTGGGTTCTACCACTCCAAAAATATTCTGATCGTTTAGAAACCTTTTCAATTAAAACGCAAACTATTTTACCTAAATATTGTTGGGTTCTATAAAGACTGTGTTTTTGCTGTTTTTTAATAATTTCATTTAAACGCTTTTTTTTAATGTTTTCGTCGATATTATCATTTATTTTTTTTGCTGCCATGGTTCCAGGGCGTTCCGAATAAGCAAACATAAATCCAAAGTCATACTTAACATAATCCATTAGCTTTAGAGTGTCTTGATGGTCTTGAATCGTTTCGGTTGGGAATCCAGCAATCATATCATGAGATATTCCGCATTCAGGAAGAATTTCACGAATTGAATCTATAAGCTGAAAATATTCTTTTATTGTATGCTGACGATTCATTTTTTTCAGAATTCTATTGCTTCCAGATTGAACAGGAAGATGTATATAATTGCAAATATTTTCATATTTAGCCATTATTTTTATAACCTTGATTGACATATCTTGAGGATTAGACGTGGAGAAACGAATTCTAATTTTCGGAAATGCTTCAGCGACTATACTCAATAAGTTGTGGAATCTTAATGCAGTTTTTCGCTGAATGCTGGTAGCATTTTTGAAGTCTTTTTTTAAACCACCTCCGTACCAAAGATAGCTGTCAACATTTTGTCCTAGCAAGGTAATTTCCTTATATCCCTTATATCTCAGATCTTCAATCTCATTTAAGATACTTTTAGGATCACGACTTCTTTCCCTGCCCCTAGTAAATGGAACAACGCAAAAAGTACACATGTTGTCACAACCACGTGTAATAGAAACAAATGCAGATATTCCATTTGAATTTAATCTTACAGGAGATATATCTCCATATGTTTCGTCTTTTGACAAAAGGACATTCACAGCCTCATTTTCGTTTTCAACCTCTTGCAAAAGTCTAGGAATGTCTTTATAAGCATCAGGACCTACGACTAAATCAACAATTTTTTCCTCTTCAAGAAATTTCTTTTTTAATCGTTCTGCCATACATCCCATTACACCAACTGTAATTTTTGAATTCTTTTCTTTGATAGATTCAAAATATTCTAATCTTTTGCGAACTGTTCTTTCAGCTTTCTCTCTAATTGAGCAAGTATTTACAAGAATCAAAGAAGCTTCATCTAACTTTTTAGTTACGGTATAACCATCTTTGATCAAAATAGAAGCCACTATTTCACTATCAGCAAAATTCATTTGGCAACCATAGCTTTCAATGTAAGCTCTTTTTGCAGTTTTATTTATCGACTTATTTGAATCGTGACAATTGGGAATTTCCGATACAAGATTTTTATCCAAAGATTTAAATTTGTCAGCACCCATAAATTTATAGAAAGCGCAATAATTATAAGTTTAAAAAAAACAAAATTACAAAAAAGACTATCATGTTGTCATTTTGTCAGTCTTTTATCTGAAAATGAATAGCATTTAATGTCTTCGTTAAGGTAATATAACTTGGTCGGTATTATAGTATCCGGCATTAATATACTCTTTAAGTTTTGGATTTTTTCAAACTTGTTTCACAGAAATCCCCAAACCTTTTCTTTTTAATGCATTAAATCCCCCTTTAATATCTATAAAATTGTGAATTCCATTACTTTTTAATATTGATGCAGCTATCATACTTCTATAACCTCCCGCACAATGCATATAAAAAGTATCTTTTAAATGGAAACTACTTATTTTTTGATTAACAAAGTCAAGTGGAATATTTTGTGCATTTGGAATATATCCAGAAATATATTCATCTGATTTGCGCAAATCAAACACTTTTAACTCTTTATTTTTAATTAATTTTTTAAAATCAGCTGAGTCAATTACATTTACATTTGCTGTTGATTTACCTTGCATCATCCAAGTTTTTATGCCTCCTTTCAGGAATCCAAGACAATTATCAAAACCTACGCGGGCTAATCTTGTAACGGTCTCTTCAACTCTATCTTCAGGTGTTACTAACAAAATAGGCTTTGTGACATCTTCTATAATTGTTCCAACCCAAGGAGCAAAGCTTCCATCAATACCAATAAATATTGAATTTGGGATGTGTTCTTTAGCAAAATCGTCCTGATGCCTAACATCAAGTATCAAAACATTTTTCATTTTAGCAATATTTTCAAATGAATCTGGATCTAAAGGAGTTGTTCCACATGCGACAATTTTGTCTATATCATCATAACCCTCTTTATTCATTTTTACATTTAAAGGGAAATAATTTGGTGGTGGGGTTAACCCTTTGGTTACTTCTCTTATAAATTCATCCTTGGACATATTATCACGGAGAGCATAATTAGTTTTCTTCTGCTCTCCGATTGTGCTTACAGTTTCGCTACTTAAATTTTTCCCACATGCAGAACCTGCGCCATGTGCTGGATAAACCAACACATCATCATCCAAAGGCATAATTTTTTTCCTAAGGCTGTCATAAAGAATTCCAGCAAGGTCCTCTTGACTTATATCGTTAGATTTTTGCGCTAGATCAGGACGCCCTACATCTCCAATAAAAAGTGTGTCTCCACTAAAGATTGCAATATCTTTTTTAGAAGAATCAGACAATAAATAAGTTGTGCTTTCCATTGTATGACCAGGAGTATGCAAAGCTTTAATTGTAATTTCACCAATTTTAAACTCTTGTCCGTCTTCTGCTGTAAGTGAATCATATTTAGTATTAGCGTTCGGGCCAAAGATAATTTTAGCACCAGTCTCTTTTGCAAGAGTTAGATGACCACTTACGAAGTCAGCATGAAAATGAGTTTCGAAAATAAATTTTATTTTCACATTAGCTTTTTTCGCTTTTTGGATGTAGGGTTTTGTTTCCCTTAGAGGATCAATAATAGCTGCTTCATTAGCGCTCTGAATATAATAGGCTCCCTGAGATAAACACCCTGTGTAGATTTGTTCAATAATCATTGTCAAATTTAATTTTAATTTTTTAATCTATTGGATTGGACTGTCTACTGAGTTTTTTCTGTAGTGCAGTTTTTTTTGAAACACCATCAAAGCTGTCAGTTGCATCTCCAGAAGTGACAAACAAATTTTGTTTTTTTAATATATCTATCAGTTTACTATTTATTATGATGTCTCTTGAAGGATCTATTGCCCCTACTACCATTACTCGTATATCTTTTCTTTGAAGTTTTTTAATTATTAGCACTAATTCTTCAGCGGCTGTACTATCTATGTAATTTATTGATCGCGCATTTATTATAAAACCTTTGATTTTTTTTGAATTTTTTTCAACGGCTTCAAAAACTAATTTTTTAAAAAATTCAATATTCCCAAAAAATAGTTGTGCATCGAATTTTAGTATGACCAAATCTTCTCTTACAGTAACTTCATCAGGGAACCTCTCAATGTTTTGAAAATAATTTGTGTTTCTAATTCTGCCAAGAAAAGCATAGTGGGGTTTTGATACCCTGTAAACAAGAAGTAGAAGAGATAATATTATTCCAAAAAGAATTCCTTGGGTAATTCCAACGAACAAAGTCAAAATAAAAGTAAGTAATAAAACAGCGAATTCGTCCTTTCTTGAATTGTAGAGTCTAATTGCATATTTAATATCAATTAACTGAATAACAGCTACAATAATTATCGCTCCAAGCACAGCTTTTGGCAAGTAAAAAAACCAATGAGTAAAAAAGCTAAGTGTAATAGCAACAATTAGTGCACAAACTAGTGAGGCAACTCCAGTCTTTGCTCCTGATTGATCGTTGACAGCTGTTCTTGAAAATCCGCCTGTTGTTGGGTATGACTGGAATAAAGAACCAAAAATATTTGAAGTACCTAAAGCGATAAGCTCCTGGTTTGGATCAAGTTTATAATACCTATGCTTCTCTGCAATTGTTTTTGATATTGAAATGGATTCCATATATCCAATAATTGCTAATGTTAATGAAATTGGGATCAAATTTTTAATAGTGTCAAATTCAAAATGAGGAATATTAAATGATGGGAGTCCACCAGGAACAAAACCGACTACTGCAACTCCCTCTTGGTCTTGTTTTCCAAAATAAATCCATAATGAGCTTAAAACAACCACAACCAGTGCAGATGGAACTTTTGGATTCCATTTTTTTAGAATTAGAAGAAAAAAAATACTTATTACACCAATTACTAAAGTGGGATAATGAATTGCCATTTCTGATTTCACTATTGAAATTGCAAACAATTGAATCTTATTACTCTGCAATAAAGGAACTCCTAGAATGTGTCTAATTTGACTCAATCCAATAATTATTGCAGCACCAGATGTAAATCCTCTTATTAATGGTTTAGAAAGAAAAGAAACTAAAAAACCCATTTTGAGGAGACCTAATAAAAATTGTATTATCCCTACTAAAAGTGCTAATAATATTGCTGATTGAATATAATTTTCAGGGCCTAAAATACTTATTGTTCCCAATCCTGTAGCAACAAGAAGAGAGTCCATAGCAACAGGTCCGACAGCGAGTTGTCTGGAAGTTCCCAAAATAGCATAAATAATCTGGGGTGAAAGAGCCGCATATAGTCCATATATTGGCGGTAGTCCGGCTATAAGCGCATAAGCCATTCCTTGAGGAATTAGCAAGACTGAAACAGTAATACCAGCAATAAAATCACTTTTGAATGTTAAGCCGTTATAATCAGGCAGCCAGTTTAGTACAGGAAAATATTTTTTCAGATTGCATTTTTTACAAAAGTAAGTTTCTTGTATCTAAAATGTTATAGATATTAACTACTTTTTTTATAATTCACTTTAATTAATTAAATATTTTGATTGTAGAAAAAAATTTGGTGTTTGGATATGTCAAAAACACTTTAATTTGAGTAACAAGATTTAAAAATTTTAAAGATCAGAAAAAACTTGCATACTTTTGTGAGCAAATTTATTAAGCCATGGCTAAAAATTTAGTTATTGTAGAGTCCCCTGCTAAAGCAAAAACGATTGAGAAATTTTTGGGCAAAGATTACAAAGTAGCATCGAGTTTTGGTCATATAGCCGACTTACCATCTAAAGAGCTTGGTGTAAATGTAAAGGGTGATTTTTCGGCAAAATATATTATAAATGATGACAAGAAAAGAATTGTTAAGGAACTAAAAAGTCTAGCAAAAAAAGCTGAAACAATTTGGTTAGCAAGTGATGAAGATAGAGAAGGTGAGGCCATAGCATGGCATTTAGCGAATACTTTAGAATTGACTGATTCCAATTCTAAAAGAATTGTCTTTTCAGAAATTACAAAAAATGCAATTCTAAAGGCGATAAAAAATCCAAGAGATATAAATTATAATCTTGTTAATGCCCAACAAGCTAGAAGAATTCTTGATAGATTGGTTGGATATGAGCTTTCACCGGTATTATGGCGAAAGGTCAAAGGTGGACTCTCAGCAGGTCGTGTTCAATCAGTTGCAGTAAGATTATTGGTTGAAAGAGAAAGAGAAATTAGGGCCTTTTTAACTGAAAGTAGCTTCAAAACTAAAGCTGTTTTTAAAACAAAAAACGATAAATCTATTTCTTCTCAGC
>ENA-OSEY01000761-OSEY01000761.1-marine-metagenome-genome-assembly--contig:-NODE-761-length-22807-cov-5.389001_pt1 | contig 22807 bp, 6 predicted proteins | sample MGYA00248465_ERZ534230 | MGnify/ENA primary metagenome ERZ534230 (study PRJEB26409, sample SAMN06344110) | marine metagenome | isolation source: Sea water from surface | place: Atlantic Ocean:Southern...
GGGTGGTGCTGGTGCAGATATTATTACGGGTGGTGATGCGGTAGATACGATTGTTGGTAATGCGGGAGCTGATAGTATTACCGGTGGAGCTGGTGACGATATCATCACAGGTGGGGATGGTACTGATACATTTAATGTAGATTCTGGAACAGATACTGTAAATGATCTTGGAGGATCGTCTGGTGGTGAAAATGATATTGTTATAATTTCTGCAGGTGCAACTGTAAATGCCAATAATATTGTTTCATTTGTGGCAACAAGTGCTACACAGAATAATTCTACAGATGCTGGTAATGCTGTATTAACTGCGAAAAGTGGTGCTGGTCGAACCATAAGTGTTGCTAATGCTACTGGTAGTTCGAAAGCATTCACTTTAGTTGGCAGTGATGGTAATGATTCGCTAACTGGTGGAGCGGGTGACGATATTATCAGTGTTACGTCTGCTGGTCATGCAAATGCTGACATACTGGACGGGGGAGCTGGCACAGATACTCTAGTATTGTCCTCTGGAACTCATACACTTACATCTGAAAATAAGATAGTAAATATTGAAAATATAAACCTTAGTACCTCTGGAAGTGGAACAAATGTAGACTTAACTGGTCAAACTGAAGCTTTTACAATAACTGCCGGTAATTTTGCTAATACCATAAAGAGTGGAGGTGGTGCGGATACAATCGTCGGTGGTACTAATGTTGATACAATTACTGGTGGAGCTGGTGACGATATCATCACAGGTGGTGCAGGTAATGACATCATTACAATTGATTCAGGGGAAGATACAGTTAAGGATTTAGGTGGTGCCTCTGGTTCGGAACAAGACGTTGTCGTAGTTAACGCAGGCGCAACCTTAAATGCCATTGATATCATTGGATTTACAGCTACTAATGCAACCAAGAATGATTCAACTGATGCCAATAATGCAAAACTCACAGCCAAAGATGGTGGCACAAGAACAATTGATGTTTCATTAGCTACAGGAAGTTCTAAAGCTTTCAAACTTATAGGAGGAACGGGTCAAGACAGTCTCACTGGTGGTGCTGGTTCTGATATTATTACGGGTGGTGATGCGGTAGATACGATTGTTGGTAATGCGGGAGCCGATAGTATTACCGGTGGAGCTGGTGACGATATCATCACAGGTGGAGATGGTAATGACATCATTACAATTGATTCAGGGGAAGATAAAGTAAAGGATCTAGGAGGATCTTCTGGCAGTGATGATGACGTTGTCGTAGTTAACGCAGGCGCAACCTTGAATGCCATTGATATCATGGGATTTACAGCAACAGCTGCCACTAAAAATAACTCTACCAACGCCAATAATGCGAAACTCACTGCCAAGGATGGAGCTGGTCGTACGATTGACGTTTCGTTGGCAACGGGTAGTAGTGCAGCTTTTAAAATCACAGGTGGAGATGGTGCAGATATACTAACAGGTGGTAGTGGTGCGGATATAATCAGTGGTGGAAATGCAGACGATACCATTGTTATTGCTGCTGCAGGTCACGCTAATTCTGATGTGATCGATGGGGGAGGTGGTTCTAATAATGTTTTGAAATTATCTGCTGGAAGTCATTCTCTTACTACTAACGCAAATTTGCAAAATATAAAAACTATTGATGCCCATGCATCTGGTTCTACTTTAGATTTAACTAATCAAACTGAGAATTATACCATAAACGGTGCTGGATCTGTTGATGATATAACCGGAGGCGGTGGTAATGATATTATTACTGGAAAAGCAGGGGATGACACCCTAAAAGGTGGTTCTGGTAATGATACATTTAATGTGGATTCTGGAACAGATAGCATTACTGACTTAGGTGGTTCAGGATCTGGTGGTGAAAGTGATATTCTTAAAGTATCTAATGGGGCAACGGCTAATGCAACGAATATCAAAAGCTTTACGGCTACAGGTGATACTCAAAACCTAGGTACAGCCACGTTAACAGCTATTAGTACAGGTGGTACCATTGATATGAGCTCAGCTTCTGGCAGCGCTGTCTATACCATCATTGGGGGTGCAGGAACTGATAACCTAAAGGGTGATGATGGGAATGACACTTTTAAGATCGTGGCTTCAACAGAAGGTAATTCTGATACGATTGATGGGGATGGTGGATCTGCAAATACTCTAGATGTTTCAAGTGGTACGCACGTTTTAACCGATAATAATAAGATCGTTAATATCCATAATATCACGCTTAACAATTCGACCATTAATCTTACCAACCAAGCTGAAGGATTTAAAATCACAGGGGGGTCGGGTACGGATAATATTACAGGTGGTAGTGGTGATGACATCATCATCGTATCAGCTGCAGGTCAGGCCAATAGTGATACTATTAATGGGGGTGGTGGGACCAACAAGATAGAAGTTTCAACAGGTACCCATACTTTAACAACTGATGGAAATATTTCTAATATTAGTGAAGTTATTGCCCATGCGTCTGGTTCTACGATTAATCTCAGCAACCAAACGGAAGGATTTACGATAACAGGAAATAATGCTGGTGACATTATAACAGGTGGTGATGGTAATGACATTATTGCTGGAAAAGGAGGAGATGATACATTAACTGGAGGTGCTGGTAATGATTTATTTAAGGTTGAAACAGCTACTGACAGTGTTCTTGATCTAACGAATGGCGATAATTTTCAAGTAAGTGGCACTGCTATCATGAATGCAACAGGAGTGACTGCATTTTCTGCTGGTGGAACAACCTCCAATGCTTCTACAAGTACAGCTAATATTCATGCTCATTCGACCACTAGTAGTAGTATTGACATGTCTGGTGCAGGCTCAGGAAAATTTAAAATATTTGTAGGAGCAGGTACTGATACTATAAAAGGTGGTGCTAGTGATGATATTATTACAATTTCTAGTTCTGGCCAGGGCGATGCAGATACCATTGACGGTCACACAGGTACGGCAGATGTTCTCGCTTTATCTACGGGAACACACACCTTCAATGATAATAATAAATTAAAAAATATTGAAACTATTACTACCCACTCTTCAGGTTCAACTGTTGTTCTAACTAATCAACTTGAGACTTTCACCATAACTGGTGGAGCTGGTAAAGATTTCATTACTGGAGGTAATGACGTAGATACAATTAATACCGGTGATAACCAGGATACTATAACAGGTGGTGCTGGTGATGACATTATTACAGGTGGTACTGGAAATGATACTTTCAATATTGACAGTGGTGAAGACACCGTTAACGACCTTACAACAGGCGATGTTTTTGTAGTAAGTGCAAATGCTACCTTAAATGCTATCAATGTTTTTAATTTTGTAGCGACCAGTAGCAGTAAGAATGAACATGCTACAGGAACTGCAAAACTGACTGCTAAAGCAAGCACAACTTCTGTTATAAAAATGAATAATGCAGGTGCAGGAAAGTATAATTTAATAGCAGGTTCTGGTACGGATACATTATGGGGTGGATCATCAGATGATATCATAACAATTGCAGCATCAGGTCAAGGTGATGCGGATACATTAGATGGTTATGGAGGTACCGATATTCTTCAATTATCAGCAGGTACACATACTTTTACAACGAATGATAATATGATCCAAAATATTGAAGAAGTAAAAGTTGATACAACTAGCGGATCTACAGTTGATTTAACAAATCAAACAGAGGGATTTAAGATCACAGTAGGTGGTCAAACAGACTCAGTCACTGGAAGTGATGGTAACGATATCATCGTAATTACTTCAGCTGGGGATGGAAATAATGATACTCTTATTGGCGGCAGTGGTGACGATGTGATTAATCTTTCTGCCGGCAGTCATACTTTTAGTGATAATGCTAAATTAGCAACTATTGAAACAATCAATGCAAATGCATCAGCCACAACTTTAGATCTTACTGGTCAATTAGAGGGTTTTACCATTGCTGGTGGAGCACAGGGTGATAATCTAACGGGTGGCAGTGGAAATGATATAATTACAGGTGGTGGTGGTGATGATACCCTAAAAGGTGGAGCTGGAAATGACACACTTAACGTAGATTCAGGTTCGGATATTATAACACTACTTGGTGGTGCCGGTGCTGGTGGTGAAGATGATGTTCTTGTTGTAAGTAATGGAGCAACAGCAACAGCCGCTAATATTATTAATTTCGTGGCAACCACTGGAACTACGAATGCTGGTACTGCAATACTTTCTGTCAAGTCAGATAATGGCGTTATTAACATGTCTCAAGCCACCGGTGTTTTTGAGATAAGAAGTGGAGCTGGTACTGATACCCTAGTAGGTGGTTCCGGGAACGATACATTTAAAATTTTAAATGCTGGTGAGGGTAATAGCGATACTATTAATGGAGGAGATGGAACAGGTGACAAGATTATATTATCTTCTGGTTCACATTCACTAACAGACAATTCTAAAATAAGTAATATTGAGATTATTGATGGTCATGCATCATCTGCAACTACCCTTACTTTAGGAAGCCAGGCTGAAGGTTTTACAATTAATGGTGGTACTGGAGACGATGATTTTACAGGGGGTGCTGGTGACGATACTTTAAATGGTAACGCAGGTGATGATACACTGAGTGGTGGTTCAGGGGGAAATGATACATTTAATGTGACATTAGGTACTGATACCATTTCAGACTTAGCAACTGGTGATATTCTTGTTGTAAGTAATGGAGCTACTGCTAATGCTACCATTACTAGTTTTGATGCTACATTCGCTACTCGTAACGACGGTGCAGCAACACTTACAGCAAAATCTACCGGTGGCGTTATTGACCTTGAAAATGCTACAGTTGGAACTGGGACTTATACGATAAAAGTCGGAGCAGGTACTGATACTATTACTGGAAGTAAAGGTGATGACATTATTGAGGTAGTAGCTACTACACAGGGTAATGCGGATACCTTAGATGGTGGATTAGGAGATGATACACTTAAGTTATCTGGAGGGTCGCATACTTTTTCTGATAACAACAAGTTAAAAAATATTGAAAATTTTTCTCTCAGCACAACTACATCAACAGTTAATTTTACGGGACAACTAGAAGCATTAACTCTAACTGGTGGTTCAGCTGTTGATAATATCACTGGTGGTAATGCAGCTGATATTATAAGTGGAGCTGCAAATGATGATATTTTGGTGGGTGGAATTGGTGATGATATCATCTCAGGTGGTGATGGTGCCGATACCATTACAGGTGGGGCGAATAATGACTCACTTACAGGTGGTGCTGGTAATGATACTTTTAACATAGATTCTGGCACTGATATTATTACTGACTTAACGACTGGCGATATTGTTGTTATCTCAAATGGGGCCTCTCTTAATGTCACAGGCATAACTGGTTTTGTAGCCACAAATGCATCTTCTAATGCAAATGCTTCAGCAACTTCAGCAAATCTTACAGCTGCATCGGGAACTGTTACGATTGATATGTCAGACTCTACTGGTAAATATACTATAACTGGTGGATCTGGTGACAATACACTTAAGGCTGGAAAACAAGATAGTGTAGTGAAGGGTGAGTCTGGAAATGATATTATTGTTGGTGATGCTGGAGCAGATACACTAACTGGTGGTGCAGGTAACGATACCTTCACTGGAAATGCTGGAAACGACACCTTTAACATAGATTCTGGTACCGATATTATTAATGATTTAGGGGGTTCCTCAGGTTCAGATACTGATATTTTAGTAGTTTCTTCTGGAGCCACAGTAAATGCTACAGGTATAAAAGGATTTACGGCTGATTCAGGAACAAAAAATCTAGGTGGTACAGCTAACTTAACCGCAGCAGATGGTAGTGGACGTACTATCAATATGTCAGGAGCTAATACGGGAGCCTTTAATTTAATAGGAGGAACTGGTGCTGATACTCTTAGAGGTGGTGTTGGTGATGATTCACTTAAAGGTGGTGATGATGCAGATACCCTCAAAGGTGAAGGTGGAGATGATATTATCCAGGGCGAAGCTGGTGCTGATATTATGACTGGTGGATTAGGAGCAGATACATTTAAAGTTGATTCTGGTTCTGATATTATCGTTGATTTAGGTGGTTCCGGATCCGGTGGAGAAAATGATGTTTTAATCGTAAGTAGTGGTGCGACTGCAACAGCCACAAATATTGTTAATTTTACAGCAACTGGAACTAGTACCAGAAATGATGGAACAGCGAATTTAACTGCAAAGGCCAGTACAAATGCAACCATCAACGTATCTGCTTCTGCAGCTGGTTTATACACTATCACAGGAAATGATGGGGATGATAGATTAACTGGTGGTTCAGGTAATGATATTATTAATGGTGCTGATGGTGCTGACATTATTTCAGGTGGAGCTGGTAATGATAATATTAGTGGTGGAGCCGGAAATGATAATTTTACCGGTGGAGATGGTAATGATACATTTAATGTGAATGACGGTACTGATACGATTACAGACTTATCTGATGGTGATATTCTTAAAATTACAGCTGGCAATACAGCAAATGCTACAGGAATATCAGGATTTACAGCAACCAGTGCAACCATCAATAATTCTGATGTTAACAAGGGTAATTTAACTGCTGATAATAGTGGTGTAACCATTGATTTAGGTCTTGTAGCTTCAGGTAATGGTTTTAGCATTACAGGAGGTACTGGTGCTGATACATTAAAGGGTAGTAGTGGTAACGACATCATACTTGGCGGCAATGACGGCGATACGCTTCAAGGTAATGCAGGTGATGACAGCTTAACTGGTGGAGCTGGAGACGATACCATGACTGGTAATGCTGGAGCTGATACTTTTAATGTGGATTCTGGTACAGATACTGTTGTTGATTTAACTACCAATGATATTTTAGTAGTTACTGGAAGCGCAACGGCAAATGCTGCTGACATTACTGCTTTCGTTGCAACAAATGGAACCAAAAACACTAGTTCTGGGGCGGCTAATCTTTCAGGTGCAAATACTAATATTACTATCGATTTAACAGATGCACTTTCTGGTAATTTTTCTATAACGGGTGGAACGGGTGTTGACACTCTTAAAGGTGGTTCTGGCAATGATATTATAAATGGTGGTGTTGGTAACGACCAAATAACAGGTAATGGAGGCAATGATGACATCACTGGTGGAGGTGGTGATGATCAACTTACAGGAAATGCTGGTGTTGATACATTCAGAGTAGATTCTGGTACAGATACAATTACTGATTTAAGTGGGTCAGGAGCTTCGGCAGATATTTTAATTGTAAGTTCTTCAGCAACAGCAAAGGCAACTGGAATTTCTAGTTTTACAGCCACAAGCTCTACACGTAATGATGGTACTGCTGAATTGACTGCTGCATCAGGTGGAACAATCGATATGACTAATTCTGCAGCAGGGGCTTATAAAATCACAGGTAGTTCTGGGACTGATACACTTACTGGTGGATCTGGTGATGATATATTTGTGATAGCTGCGTCGGGTCAAGGTAATAGTGATACTGTTGACGGTAAGGCTGGAACAAATACTCTACAGTTATCGGCTGGTACACATACTTTAACTACTGATAATAAACTGAAAAATATTAGTAAAATTGAAGCTAATGCATCAGGCTCTACACTTGATTTAACCAACCAAACAGAGAATTTCACTATCGATGGTGCTGGAAGTGCGGATGTGCTCAAAGGTGGTGGTGGAGACGATATTATTACAGGAAAAGCAGGGGGCGATACCTTAGAGGGAGGGTCTGGTAATGATACATTTAAGGTAGACTCTGGTAGTGATATTATAAACGATTTAGGTGGTGCAGCCGGTGGTCAAAGTGATATCTTAATTGTAGACTCTGGCGCTACAGCTACTGCTTCTAATATTAAAAGCTTTACCGCGGGATCTACAACTAAAAATCTTGGGACAGCTACTTTAAACTCTAAAGCTGGCACAACAACGACTATTAATATGTCTTCAGCAGGTGCAGGTAATGGGTTTACTCTCGGAGGAAACTCAGGTGTAGATAACCTAACTGGTAGTAACTACAATGACATTATTACTGGGGCAGGTGGTGATGATATTATTTCAGCTGGTACTGGTAATGATGTCATTACAGGTGGTGCAGATGATGATGATCTGACTGGTGGTGCAGGTAATGATACTTTTAATATCAGTGCTGGATCAGATGTTATTAATGACTTAACAACAGGAGATGATTTAGTTGTAACTGGTGGATCAGTTACTGCAAACAATGTTTCTGATTTTGTTGCTGATGCTGATACAACGAATGCAGGAACAGTCGTTATTAATTCAAAATCTACTGGAAGCACTATCAATATGAATTTATCAGATGCTGGCGCCTACACTATTAATGGTGCAGCGGGAGTGGATATTATAACTGGTGGTAAGGCTGACGATACCCTTAAAGGGGGTGATAGTGATGACTCTTTATCTGGTGGTAATGGTGCTGATATAATTAATGGTGAAAATGGTGATGATACACTTTCGGGTGGAGCCGGTAATGATACTTTTATTATTAATGCAGGTTCAGATGCTATCTCAGACTTGTCTGGAAATGACGTTATTCAGATTGGGGCAAGTGGTACACTTACTGCTAATGGCATTACAAATTTTGTAGCTACCGCCTCTAGTTCTAATGCAGGAACAGCGAATTTAAATGCTGCTGCTGGTGGTGGTATTATTAATATGACTAATTCAGGGTCTGGAAATTATATAATTTCTGGTGGTGCAGGAACAGATACACTTACTGGTGGTAGCGGGGATGATACATTCAAGATAAATTTAACAACAGAAGGAGATGCTGATACAGTTGATGGAAAAGGTGGAGCAAATACTTTAGAACTTTCTACAGGGGTACACACACTTACAACTAATTCTAAATTACTTAACATCCAAACCATAAAGACTAACTCATCAGGCTCTCAACTTGATTTAACCAACCAATCAGAAGATTTTACTATTGAAGTAGGGGCTGGTACAGATAATGTAAAAGGTGGTAGTGGTGCTGATACGATCAAAGTTGATAGTGCAGGTCAGGGTAATGCAGATACATTAGACGGTGGAGCAGGGACTTCTGACATTCTTCAGCTTTCTGCTGGTTCTCACTCTTTCACAGATAATAGTAAACTAGCAAATGTTGAAACAATTAAAGGACATGCCAGTTCTGCAACTACCGTTGTCTTAACCGGTCAGCTAGAAACACTCAAGGTAGATGGTGGTTCTGCAGGAGATACAATCACAGGTGGTAATGGAGATGACATTATTACAGGAGGTGGGGGTGATGACATCATTGCAGGTGGAGCTGGCGATGATTCACTTACTGGTAATGCAGACAACGATACTTTTAAAGTAGATGGCGGGACAGATACGATAACCGATCTTGCAACAGGTGATATAGTGGTAGTTTCAAATAGTGCAAAAGCACAGGCAACTGGAATTACAGCATTTGAAGCAACTTCTGGTACTAAAATAATTGCAGGTACTGCTGAATTTACTGCTGCCAGTGGTGGTGGAGTTATTAATCTTTCTTCTGCCCATGGTGATAGTTCTTATACATTAATAGGTGGTGATGGAGTTGATACATTAACGGGTGATGGTGGAGACGATACATTTAAAATTAACGCTTCAACTAAAGGAAATAATGACACTTTTGTTGGAGGTGGTGGAACAGATACTATTGTTCTTTCTACTGGAACTCATGCTTTAACCAATGATGCAAAAATCGCGACAATAGAGAAAATTCAAACAGATAGTTCAGGATCGGTAGTCAGTCTTGCAGGCCAAGCAGAGGCTTTTACGATTACTGGTGGAGCAGCCACTGATAATATCACTGGTGGAAGTGGAAATGATATTATTTCAGGAGAAGGTGGTGCTGATATCATAAATGGTGGTGTTGGAGATGATAATATTACCGGTGGCGATGGTGATGACACCATTACAGTTTCAGCTGGTTCTGATACTATTACAGATTTACAAACAGGCGATGATTTGGTTGTAACAGGTGGAACTGCTACAGCCAATTTGTCTTCTAATTTTGAAGCTGATAGTGATACAACAAATGCTGGTACTGCTATCATAAATGCTCACTCTGGAGGTAGTACCATAACTATGACAAATGCAGGTTCTGGTATTTTTGACCTAAGAGGCGGAGCTAGTGCTGATATTATCACAGGTGGATCTGGTAATGACATTATCGATGGTAAAGGGGCTGACGATGTATTAGATGGTGGTGCTGGTGATGATAATGTAACTGGTGGTACAGGTGATGATACATTTAAAGTTACTTCTGGCACTGATACCGTTACAGATTTAGGTGGGTCTGGTTCTGATGATGATGTATTAATAGTAAGCTCTGGTGCCTCAGTAAATGCAACAAATATTATTGGATTTACTGCAAAATCTACTACACAAAATAACTCAACAAATGCTAACAACGCTGTTTTAAATGCTAAAGATGGTGGAGGCAGAACTATAGATGTTTCACTAGCAACTGGAAGTTCAAAAGCTTTTAAAATTGTTGGTGGAGACGGTGCAGATACTCTTAAAGGTGGAGCTGGAGCTGATATAATAACAGGTGGAGGTGCTGGAGATACCATAGTTGGAAATGCTGGTGTTGACACAATTACAGGTGGAGCTGGATCTGACATCATTACTGGTGGTGATGGAGATGATATTATTACAATAGATTCAGGATCAGATATTGTAACAGACTTAGGAGGTTCTTCTGGATCTGATAGCGACGTAGTAGTTGTAGACTCTGGTGCAACATTGAATGCAACTGGAATTAAAGGGTTCACTGCAACTTCTGCTACTCAAAATAATTCTTCAGATGCCAACAATGCTGTTTTAACTGCTGCTGATGGTTCGAATGTTACTATTTCAGTTGCAAGTGCAACAGGTAGCTCAAAAGCTTTTAAACTAGTAGGAGGAACAGGTCAGGATTCATTAACAGGTGGAGCTGGTAACGACATTATTTTAGGAAATAACGCAAATGATACAATCAAAGGCAATGATGGCAATGATGTTCTGACTGGCGGTGCCGGTGATGACGAACTTCATGGTGGTAATGGTGATGATATTTTTAATATTAGTTCTGGATCAGATACCATTAAAGATCTTGCAACTGGAGACGACGTTGTTATTACTGGAGGTTCAGTTGTGGCAGAAGACGTTGTAGCATTTACTGCTGATAGTGGTACGTCTAATTCGGGAGGTACTTTTGAGCTAAAAGCTAAAAGTACAGGTGGTGATATCGATGTTTCAGGAGCTGATAATACAGGAACGCCATCTTATACATTAACCGGTGGTGCAGGAACAGATACTCTTACTGGAGATGGAGGCAATGATACATTCAAGATTGCAGCTTCTGGCGAAGGTAATTCTGATACTTTTGTAGGAGGTGGAGGATCTACAGATACCATTCAATTATCAGCAGGTTCTCATACATTTTCTACAGATAGTAAAATCGCAACTATCGAAGTTGTCAAAACAGACTCAACCAGTGGTTCAACTGTGAATTTAGGTGGTCAAACTGAGGGTTTTACAATCCAAGGAGATGCACAAATTGATAATATTACAGGTGCTGATGGAAATGATATAATCACTGGAGCTGGTGGAAATGATATTATAAACGGTGGTGCTGGTAATGATAGTATTAACGGTGGTGCAAATGATGATGCTTTAACTGGTGGTACTGGAAATGATGTTTTCACTGTTGCCTCTGGAAATGATACTATTGCAGATCTTAGCACTGGTGACCAAGTCAAAGTTACAGATGCTAGTGCAAAAGCTACTGCCAATAATGTTTCAAATTTTGCTGCAGATTCTGGCACCACTAATTCTGGAACATTTATATTAAATGCAGCTAGTGGAGCCAGTACAATTAATATGACTGATGCAGGAGCTGGTACTTATGATATAAGAGGAGGTTCGTCTGGTGATACTTTAACAGGAAGTGCTCAAGTTGATACACTGACTGGTAATGGAGGAGATGATACTCTTCAAGGTAAAGCAGGTGACGACACAATGACTGGTGGCGCTGGAGATGATACATTTAAAGTCGATGTAGGTTCTGACATTATTACTGATTTAGGTGGCTCTTCAGGTGGCGATAGTGATGTATTGATTGTTAGTAGTGGTGCAACTGCTAATGCCACTAATATAGTGTCTTTTACTGCAGGTGCTGGTTCTAGTAATTCAAGTGGTACTGTTAATCTTACAACTCAAACTGGAGGTGGCACTATAAATATGAACGCAGCCTCTGGTGATTATAAGATTAATGGGCAGGGAGGTGTTGATAGTCTTACTGGTGGTGGAGGTGCTGATATAATTAATGGTGGAGCCAACGCAGATAATATAAGTGGTGGTAATGGAGACGACGTTCTATCTGGAGGTGCTGATAACGATTCACTTACAGGTGGTGCAGGAACTGATACGTTTAAAGTAGATGTCGGGACTGATACAATTACCGATTTGGGAGGAGCTTCTGGAGGTGAAACTGATGTTTTAATAGTAAGTGCAGGAGCAACGGCTAATGCAACAAATATTACCAGTTTCACAGCGGACTCTAGCACTTCAAATTCTGGTACAGCTAATCTTACAACTAAAGTTGGCGGTGGAACTATAGATATAGGAAATTCTACTACAGGTGCATATTCCTTAACAGGATTATCAGGAAATGATACTCTTAAAGGAAATGGAAATGCAGATATAATCAATGGTGGAGGAGGAGATGACAATATTGATGGTAGGGGTGGCAATGACGAAATCAATGCTGGTGCTGGTGACGATATTATAACTGTCTCTAGTGCTGGACAAGGTGATGGGGATACGATTGATGGTGGATCAGGAACTGATACATTAAGTTTGTCAAGTGGTTCTCATGCTTTTGCAACCGATGCGAAACTTCAAAATATTAACTCAATAACTCTTGCTTCAACTTCAACAGTGATTGACCTTACAGGACAAACAGAGAGTTTGACTATTACTGGTGGTGCACAGGCTGACACTATTACTGCTGGATCAGGAGATGATATCATTAATGGTGCAGGTGGTGCAGATATAATAAAGGGTGCAGGAGGTATTGATACTATTTCTTTGGGAAGTTCAGACTCAGCTTCAGACATTATTATTTTTGACGCATCTTCTGGAATGGATATTATTCAACAATTTACTGCAGGAGCTACTAATGGTGATATTCTTAAGTATATTGGAAATCTAACAGACTCAGAAAGTTCTGCAAATACATCAACAGGATCTGATAATACAGATAATTTACTATCTGCCGATTTTGTCGCTAATGCTAAAAATTCCTCTCTTGATATAACACATCTAGTAGTAGGATTTACTACTGCAATAACAGTAAACGGTCAATCTGGTGGAACAGCTATTGATTTTACAGGTGCTGGTATATCCTCTTCTCAAATATTAAGTGCTATCGAGACCTCCTTAGAAAATACAAATGACGGTTCAGGTGGAGGAAATGGTTTATTATCTGGATCTTCAAGTGCACAAGTTACCCAAGGTGATATCAATGAAAGTAAGTTACTACTTTTCACAGACGGTGGTTCTGGCGCAGCACAAGATGTTGCTATGGTTTTATATGATGAAGGCAGTGCATCAGAGGCAAACTTTAATACAGAACTTGTTCTAGCTAGTGTATTAAAATCAGTTGATATTGCAGCATTAACTCACGACAACTTTTGGGGTTAAAACAATAAAATTATTTATTTAGGCTATCAAAATTATTACCATTTCTTACTAATTCAATGATGAGGCTTGATGGTTTCCAAAATACGGGATCTTCTTTTTCAAACTCCCTTATATCATCTAATATTTTATCAAGGCCATAACTATCAGCGTATTTCATAGGCCCACCTCTATATCTAGGAAAACCATAGCCATATAGTTTTGTTACATCTACATCACTTGGCCTTAAAGCAATTTTTTCATGCACAACATTCGATGCTTCATTAATCATAGCTGCCATATAACGTCGAATAATTTCTTCTTGAGAGAACTTTGTTGGAATAATGCTCTTTTTTTGCCTTTCTAAATTTATAATCTCAAGTACTTCAGGATCCTCGTCACCTCTTCTATTTCCTTTATCATATCGATAAAAACCTCGTCCTGTTTTTTGTCCAAACCATCCTTTTTCACAAAGTTTATCTGGTATATGGACATATCGTTCATTTTTATCTCTCATTGGTTCTAATCTTTTGCGCATGGCCCATCCAATATCTCCACCTGCAAGATCAAACATCTGAAAAGGACCCATTGGGTAACCAAATTCAAAAATTGCCTTATCTATTTCATAGGGAGTGGCACCATCCTCCATCATAAAATAAGCGCAATCACCATACTTATTAAGGATTCTATTGCCTATGAAACCATCGCAAACACCAGCCCTCACAGGAATTTTTTTCATCAATTTAGCAAGATAAAACCCTGTTGCCACCACATCGTTAGAAACCTTATCAGGAACGACTATTTCTAATAATCTCATAATATTAGCAGGTGAAAAAAAGTGTAGACCAATTACATCTTCTGGTCTTGATGTAATTGAGGCTAATTCATTGATATCAAGATACGAGGTATTGGAAGCAAGTATACTTCCTTTTTTTACTATTTTATCCAATATTCTAAAAACTTGTTTTTTTACATTCATTTCTTCAAAAACGGCTTCAATCACCATATCGACAGAGGATAAAGCTTCAAAATCAGTAGTTTTTGTAAATCTAGAAAATATTTCTTCTACTTGTGAAGAAGATAATCTTCCTTTTTCAATATCTCGATTATAGATTTTTTCTAGATTCTTAATGCCTTTATCTAAACTATCTTGATCTCTTTCAACCATTGTCACAGGTAATCCAGCATTTAAAGCAGCTATAGTAATTCCTGAGCCCATAGTTCCACCACCAACTACCCCTAAAGTATTTAGATTACGAGGATGAGCTGACTTTATTTCAGGAATTTTTGAGCTTGTTCTTTCAGCAAAAAATGCATGGATATAACTTTTACTTTGTTCTGTTTTTAAAAGTTCAAAAAAAGTATTTCTTTCGAAATTTTGACCTTCTTCAAATGAAGACTGGAGTAGTTTTTCTAGGCAATCACCTATTTTTTGTGGTGCAAGTTGGTTTCTATACTGTTTTTTGAAGTTATTTTTTAGTTCTGTAATGTTTTTTTTGGCATCATTTGCATTATTAATAAGTTCATTCCGATCTTTTGTTTTTATAAAATTGTCGTTATTTTCAATTAAATTTTTCGTAAATTGAATTGAACTTTCATCAATGTCTTGAATAACTTTATTTATTAAACCTAATTTAAGGGCTTTGTCCGCATTTATAGGTAATCCACTAGCCATCATTTTATAGGCTTCAGGTATTCCAATTAATCTTGGAAGTCGTTGAGTGCCACCAGCACCTGGAATTAATCCTAAGCTAACTTCTGGCAACCCTATTTTAGTTTTAAAATGTGCAATTCGATAATGGCAGGCTAATGCGATTTCTAACCCACCTCCTAATGTATTACCATGGAGGGCACAAATTACTGGCTTACTAATACTTTCAATATAATCATTGATGGTTGGTAGATCAGGTTTTTGAGGTGGTAATCCAAATTCCTTAATATCAGCACCTGCAGGAAAAGTTTTACCTGATCCTTTTAATATTATAGCGTCAATACTTTCTTTTTTTTCAACTTCTTTTAAAGCATCAAGTAATCCCTTTCTTACCTCTACACTCAAAGCATTAACTGGGGGATTGCAAATTGATATTATGGCTACATTCTCTTGATATTCTAAATCAATCTTCTCTGTCATTTCTAGGTTCATCTCATTTTGTTATTTGATTTAAACATAATGTCATGTTAGCAACTTATTGTCTTTTAAATCTAGTCAATAATATAAAAAGTTATATTGAAAGGAAGTTTAATGCGCGCTGTGCTATGTACTGAATTTGGACCTCCAGAAAAACTTGTCATGAGAGATATTCCTGTTCCAAAGCCATCTAAACAACAAGTTAGGATTAAAATTGAAGCATGTGGTGTTAATTTTCCAGATACTCTCATTATTGAAAATAAATATCAATATAAACCAGATCTTCCATTTTCACCTGGGGGTGAGGTAGCTGGAATTATCGATGAATTAGGTGATGAAGTGACTAATTATTCTGTTGGAGAAAAAGTCATGGCCATGACCCTTTTTGGAGGGTTTTCAGAATATATTGTAGTTAATGCTGATGCTCTTTTAAGAATTCCAAAAGAAATGGATTCAGTCACCGCTGCAGGTTTTACAATGACCTATGGTACCTCAATGTATGGGCTTAAACAAAGAGGATGCTTAAAATCAGGAGAAAAACTTTTAGTACTAGGTGCAGGTGGTGGGGTTGGTATTACAGCTGTTGAAATTGGAAAAATAATGGGTGCAGAAGTTATTGCAGCCGCAAGTAGTGAAAATAAATTAGCTGCTGCAAAGAGAGCAGGGGCAGATCATTTAATAAATTATTCTGAAGGAAATATTAGAGAGAAAATAAAAAATATTGTTGGCTCAAGTGGTATCGATGTTTTGTATGATCCTGTTGGTGGAGAATTGTTTGAACCTTGCCTTCGTTCACTTGGGTGGGGAGGAAGAGCTTTAGTAATTGGTTTTGCTTCAGGAACTATACCTAAACTACCTACTAATTTAACTCTTGTAAAAGGATGTAGTGTTGTGGGAGTTTTTTGGGGTGCCTTCAGAATTAAGGAAACAGAAGAGGATAATAAAAATTTTGAAATTTTATTTAAATGGTTCAAAGAAAAAAAGGTTTCACCATTAGTTTCTCAAAAGTTTTCTCTAGAAAATGCTAAAGAAGCCTTGCTTACACTAGCAACTAGAAAAGCTATTGGGAAAGTTATAATAACACCTTAAATGTCCTAAATTATAAAATTAACATTTCTAAGATATTTGTATTATTTAAAAAATTTTATTTTAAATACTGATTTAGAATAATCCATTCTGATACAATAGCAGGTTTTTCTTTAGTTTTTATTTCGATACTTAATTCATAAGTATTAATGAGAGAAAACTCATTTTTCTTTTCAGTATTTTTTAAAATGAAATTCCCACGAATATTTGAATTTACTTCTACTGGATGTATAAATCTTACTTTGTTAAACCCATAATTAATTCTAATTTCATTTTTTTTAACCTGAGGTAATACATCTAAGGCAAATTTACTGGCAAAAGATAAAACCAAAAACCCATGTGCTATAGTTTTTCCAAAAGGACTATTTTGTTTTGCTTTAATGGGATCTATGTGAATAAACTGTGGGTCTTGAGTTAAATGGGCAAATTCATCAATTTTATTTTGAGTAATTTGAATCCAATCGGTTGGCCCAAATTCCTGTCCAATTTTTTTTTGATATTTTAAAAATTCTTCATTTAGAAAGTTCATTTTTGGATATTTATTCAATTATAATCTTTAAATTAAAAGCGTTTCCATATGCCGTATTTTCATCTTATATTCAAATTTTTTTTGAGTAAAACTTATTCTTTTAAATTATTATTGGTAAATTATTAAACAAATGTATAGTTAATATAATCAAAAAAATTATTTGGTTTTTTTATGGCAAAAAAATTTAAATCACATCTTCTTATAAATTCTGAAACATATCAGATTAATCAAAAGAATAATCTTAAACTCATTAAAATGATGAAAGATCTTGAGCAAAAAGCTTCATTTGAATCAGAAAAAAGAAGAGATCGTTTTAAAGAACGAAATCAATTATCACCAAGAGAAAGGTTATCAGCGCTTGTTGATCCAGGAATGCCTTTTTTACAACTTTTTAATATGACTGGTTATTTGGCTGATGATCCAAAACCAAAAACTTCAATTCCTGGTGCTAGTATAATCTCAGGTATCGGTTATATTTCTGGAGTTCGTTGTTTTATTTGGATTGACGATAGTGGTATCAATGCCGGAGCTATTACTAAGATGTCTGTCGAAAAAGGCTTGGCATGTATAGAAATAGCCAAAAAGCATAAACTTCCTTTAGTACATTTAGTCGAAAGTGCAGGTGTAAATTTAATGGCCTATTCAGTTGAATTATGGTCAAGGGCTGGTGGTTTATTTGGAGGGTTAGCTGAATTAAGTAAATTAGGCATACCTGTAATAACAGTATTGCATGGCCCATCTACAGCTGGAGGTGCTTATCAACCGGGATTAAGTGATTATGTCATTGGTATTAAAAATAATGGTATGGCCGCACTGGCTGGAGCAGCACTAGTAAAAGCTGCCACTGGTGAGGTATCGGATGATCAAACATTAGGTGGTGCAGAAATGCATTCCAAAGTTACTGGTTTAGTAGAATATTTAGCTGAAAACGACGAAGAAGGCATTCAAATAGCGAGGGATGTCGTTGAAGACCTGGGTTGGGAAAAATCCAAAATTTCTCCAATAGAAAATATCCAAGAACCTCTTTACTCTGCTGATGAAATACTGGGTTTAATTCCACTAGATTTTAAAAATTCATATGATGTTAAGGAGTTAATCTTAAGATTAGTAGATGGATCATCATTTAGAGAGTTTAAACCTAACTATGGCATTTCAACTATTTGTTCAATTGGTTACTTTTTTGGTTTTAGTTGTGGAATAATTGGTAATAATGGACCAATTGATCCTGACGGTGCTACAAAAGCCACTCAATTTATTCAGTTATGTGATCAAGCAAATAGACCAATAATATTTTTAAGTAATACAACAGGTTTTTTGGTTGGAAAAAAATATGAACATGCTGGAATGATTAAACATGGTTCGAAAATGATACAAGCTGTAATGAATGTTAGGGTTCCAAAACTTTCTTTTTATATTGGTGCTAGTTTTGGAGCTGGAAATTATGGAATGTGTGGTTTTGAATTTAACCCCGATTTTCTTTTTACGTGGCCTAATGCACAAATTGGAGTTATGGGTGGACAGCAGGCAGCCTTAACGATGGAAAATGTAATGTCGCGAGCAGCAATACGAAAAGGAAATAAAATTAATAAAAAAGACTTAATAAAGCAACTTGATCAAGTCAAAATTCATTTTGATAAACAATGTAATGCTTTTTATACATCAGGTAGACTACTTGACCATGGTATGATTGATCCAAGAGATACTAGGAAAGTTATTGGAATTTGTCTTTCAGTTTGCTTAGATTCAAGGACTAGAACTCTTTATCCTAATACATTTGGAGTTGCTAGACCCTAATGGAATTCTTAAACAATCAAATATTTGAGACTATAGAGCTAGAGGCTTATAATGACTGGTTACATGTAAAGTTGAATCGTCCTAAAAGCAAAAATGCATTATCCAATGCAATGATAACGGAGTTAATCAATTTGATTAGTTTAGCAGCATCACAACAATTCTTAAGAGGTATATTTTTAAGTGGTAAAGGGGGTTCTTTTTGTTCAGGGGCAGATTTGAAAGAATTTAAAAGTTTTTTTTCAAGTGGAAAGCCTAAGAGAAATGAAATTATCTCTTCGAGTTTGAATGTTGCAAAACTACTGAAATCTTTTTATCATTTTCCTAAGTATGTCATAGCCTGTATTGATGGACCTGCTTATGCTGGTGGTTTTGGTTTGGCATGTTGCTCAGATTTTATTTTTGCTACAAAAAATTCTAAATTCGGAATTACTGAAATCAAAATTGGTCTCACTCCCGCACAAATTGCACCTTATGTTATAAATCGATTAGGTAGAAAAAATGCAAAAAATCTAATGCTTAGTGGGGAAGTGTTTAACGCTGAAAGAGCCTTGCATCTTGGTCTATTAGATGAGGTGTTTGGTAATGAGCAGGATATGTTTTCTTTTGCCAAAAATTTTTCTAATAATCTTAAACCTTGTGCACCTAATGCTGTTGCAATAACAAAATCTATTGTTTCTGATTTAGATAATTCATCTAATTTTTCAAAAAGAGCCGCAGACAAGTTTGCAGAATGTATGTTAGGAGAAGAAACTCCTGAAGGTCTTCAAGCATTCATCGAAAAAAGAAAACCACGTTGGAACCTTTAAGTGAAAAAAAAATCTAAATTAGTTAAAAATTTTAAAAAGATCTTAATAGCTAATAGGGGTGAGATTGCAGTAAGAATTATTAAAACTGCAAAAAATTTAGGTTTAAAAACAGTTGCTGTTTATTCTGATGAGGACTCAGATTCTCTACATGTTAAGTTAGCAGATGAAAAAATCAATATAGGTAAAGGAGCTTCATCTGAAAGTTATCTTTCAATTAAAAATATTATCAATGCAGCTAAAAATACAAAATCGGACGCAATTCATCCTGGTTATGGATTTTTATCTGAAAATGCTGATTTTGCTAAAAAATGTAAGAAAGAAAATCTTATTTTTATAGGTCCTGACTATAAAACTATAGATGCAATGGGAAATAAAAAAATAGCAAAAAGTATTGCTATGAAAGTAGGTGTACCATGTCTGGATGATTATAGCATTTTATCTAACGAAAAAATGTTTAAAATTAATCAAAAGGCAAAAAATATAGGATACCCTATTATGCTTAAAGCCACAAATGGTGGTGGTGGAAAGGGAATGCGTCTTGTATTAGAGCAAAAGGATCTAAAAAGTTCATTAAATTTAGCAAAAGCTGAAAGTATGTCTGCTTTTGGTTCTGATGAAATTATTATTGAAAAAGCTCTTATTAAACCTAGGCATATTGAAGTTCAGATTTTTGGAGATAACTTTGGAAATTTTATTCATTTAGGTGAAAGAGATTGTTCTGTTCAAAGAAGGCACCAAAAGATTATTGAAGAGGCACCGGCAAGGCGTATATCGAATGAAGTTAGGAATAAACTTGGAGAGCAGGCAATCAATTTAGCAAAAGCTATTAATTATGAAGGTGCAGGAACTGTTGAATTCTTAATAGACCAAAATCAAAACTTCTTTTTTTTAGAGATGAATACTCGGTTACAGGTAGAACATCCAGTAACTGAGATGATAACGGGTTATGATTTGGTTGAATTACAACTTATCATAGCTGATGGACAGCAACTTCCTATTAATCAAGAGAATGTTAATTTTAATGGTCATGCTATTGAGGTTCGTTTATATGCAGAAGATCCTTTGAATGATTTTTTTCCAAGTTTTGGGAAGATTAATGATTTTAGTTTTTCAAATTCAAAAAATATTCGTATAGACAGCGGTATTGAAATAAATCAAACTATTTCTTCTTTTTATGATCCTATGGTAGCTAAGATCATATCTTATTCTGAAACAAGAAATGAATCCATAAAACAATTATTATCTTTTTTATCTAATCTTTCTCTTATCGGTATTAAAAATAACAGAGATTTTTTGATTGATATCTTGTCTCATAAAGAATTTATGAAAGGACAAATCAATACTTCTTTTATTGAAGAATTCTATCCTGATGGATTTATTTCGCAAAATCCTCAAATAAAAGATTTTTTAGCTTTTGCATACATGATTTTTATGAATGAATTCAATTTTAACTTAAAAAAAACATCAGGTATTCCAAAAGAGTTACAGCACTGGTGTAATTTTCCCAATATTCAAAAATCATATAAGATTAACTGCTTAGGAAAAGTTAAAAATGTAAATGTGAAATGTAATTCCTTAGATAGCTTTGAATTAATAATTGATAACAAGATTCATAGATTGGATTTTCTTAATGAAAATATAATGATAAATAACATTCATTATGATTATAATAAATTACATATAGTAAATGACACTTATTATCTCATAAAAGATAAAGTTGTTTTTGAATTTAGTAAAACACTTGTATCTACCAATGAAATTGGCAACCTATCTTCTGGTGAAATATTATCACCAATGCATGGTGTTATTTCTCAAGTGAAGGTTACAAACAACAAAAAAGTATCAAAAGGTGAAACATTATTTATTTTGGAAGCAATGAAAATGCAGCATGAAATAAAAGCGGATATAGATGGTTTAACTACTGATTTAAGAGTAAAGGAAAATTCTCAAGTATCTACGGGAGATCTACTACTGAAAATTTCACCTTAACCATAGGATTAATTATGCAGCAAGCTCATGATTTTTTAAAAGAAAGTAAATTACTTTATGAACTATTATTGGAAAGAAATGAATCTGATTATGAATTGATTACACAATTCAAAAATTGGAGTATTCAAGATGTTATTGGTCATTTATATTTATTTAATGTAGCCGCGATAAAAACAGTCGATGGTCCAAAATCTTTTGATGATTTTTTTATTCCTTTCTTACAGCAATTGCAAAAAGGTAAAACTATGGTGGAAGCACAAGTTCCATGGTTGAATGGATTGTCTGGTAAATATCTTTTAAATAAATGGTGGGAAAGTTGCCTAGAGTTAGAAAAAATTTATTCTAATATAAACCCTAAATTAAGGGTGAAATGGGCTGGCCCCGAAATGAGCGCAAGGTCTTCAATTACAGCAAGACAAATGGAAACTTGGTCTCATGGACATGAGGTTTTTGACCGATTAGGGCAGAAAAGAGAAGAAGGGGATCATATAAAAAATATTGTACACCTAGGCGTTTCAACGTTTGAGTGGACTTTTGTAAATAGAAATATTCAACTGCCTGAAACTAAGCCATTTGTTTTATTAATCTTACCTTCTAAAACTAGTATTTCTTACAATGAGAAGGGCAATGATAATTTTATCAAAGGTAGTGCTGTAGAGTTCTGCCAAGTTGTTACTCAGGTAAGAAACATAGATGATACTAATCTTAATGTTGTAGGTGATGTTGCCACATCTTGGATGCAATATGCACAATGTTTTGCTGGTAAACCAGAGGATCCCCCACAAAAAGGTACTAGATATATTCAAAAAATA
>ENA-OSEY01000762-OSEY01000762.1-marine-metagenome-genome-assembly--contig:-NODE-762-length-22805-cov-3.039291_pt1 | contig 22805 bp, 22 predicted proteins | sample MGYA00248465_ERZ534230 | MGnify/ENA primary metagenome ERZ534230 (study PRJEB26409, sample SAMN06344110) | marine metagenome | isolation source: Sea water from surface | place: Atlantic Ocean:Southern...
CATATTTGGCGGCCTTTTCAACTTCAGCTCGAGATGCATTATCAAGTCCATATGCTATATTATAGTAAATTGTATCATTAAAAAGAACTGTATCTTGAGGCACCACACCAATAGATCTATGAAGACTTTCTTGTGTAACATCTCGAATGTCCTGCCCATCAATTTTAATTGAACCCTGTTGAGCATCATAAAACCTAAACAGCAGGCGTCCAATTGTTGATTTTCCCGAGCCAGAGGGACCAACAATTGCAATAGTCTCTCTCGAGTTAATCTCGATTGAAACATTCTGTATAATTAGCCTCGATTTATTATATCCAAACGTTACGTTTTCGAACGAAATATGGCCGTCGGTAATCTTTAATTCAGAGGCATTTTCACTATCTAAAATTTCAACAGGCTGTTCTAACAAGTCAAACATTTCACCCATATCTACTAAACCTTGTCGTATTTCCCTGTAGACGGTACCCAAGAAATTCAAGGGCATAGTAATTTGGATCATGTAAGCATTAACCATAACAAAATCACCAACGGTTAAATATCCACTCTGGACACCTAGAGCTGCCATAACCATTACAATAATTAACCCTGCTGTAATGATTAGAGATTGGCCAAAATTTAAAAATGCAAGTGAATATGCTGTTGTTAATGCGGCTTTCTCATATTGCTTTATGGCTCCATCGTACCGGTTAGCTTCTCGTTCTTCGGCGCTGAAATACTTGACTGTTTCATAATTAAGCAAACTATCTATAGCTTTTTGATTGGCGTCCGTATCTTGGTCATTCATAATTTTTCGAATTTTAACACGCCACTCAGTCACTTTGAACGTAAACCAAATATATACGGCAATCATCACAATGATTACAGAAAGATACAAAAAATCGAACCAAAAAAACATAATAACTGCAATTATGAGAAGTTCCAAAACTAGAGGCCCAACCGAAAATAAGAGGAACCTAAGTAAAAATTCTAAACCTTTGACCCCCCTCTCTATGACACGACTTAAAGCTCCAGTTTTTCGAGAAATATGATACCGCAGGGACAGCTTATGAATATGCTGAAATGTTTCTAAAGCTAAGTTTCGAAACGCTCTTTGCGCAACAGCAGCAAATACCACATCCCGCAATTGTTCAAAGCCTCTAGATAAGATCCTTGCGCCCCCATAAGCAACCGTCATACCTACGGCTCCTAGCAAAAATGGAGAGTTACCAGTTTCCGTTAAGGCATTCACAGCCTCTCGGTATAAAAATGGCGCGAAATTTATCACTGCTTTTGCCAGCACCAAAAGTACTAACGCTGATATAACTTTAACACGAAAATCAAAACGATCTTTGGGCCACAAGTAAGGCACAACCCTTAGAATTGTCCTCATTCCTGACTTACGTTCAGCTGCTGCAATTTCCGCATTATTTTTCATAAAATGCCTAAATAATTTAAGAGTCTAGTGCTTATCAGATTAAAGATAGTCCATTGAAAATGGATGACATAAAAATTAATTCGATATACCTAACTTTTAGTTAACTGTAATGCTGTCAGGCAAATCAAAAATCTGACCTGGGTAAATTAGATCTGGATCACGGATTTTGTCTTTATTTGCATCAAAAACTTGAACATATAAAATGCCTCTACCATATCGCTCTCGAGAAATAGCCCAAAGAGTGTTACCTGGCTGAACTGTTATAACGTTTATTCTGGCGGGTGAAGCTATATCTTGCATCTGATCAACCAAAACGCTGCGATCTTCCCTCTTAAAAGGGCTCTCAATTCGACTAGATACTTTGCCTGACTGATCCAATTGATCTAGTCGAAGCGTGTAGACGCCAGCTTCCACGTCTGACAGATCAGCACTCCAATAACCCGTTTGATCTACGGCCGTGGAAGCAACTGGGGAATTGTCCAAATAAAAGTGTACAATTGACTCCGGGGTTCCCCGCCCAGTAACAGCAACATCCCCATCCTTAGAATAATTGATAGTATCGAACATTACATCTGTCATTACATTCGGCCCCGTCTTACCACTTTGTACGACTTTCACACCTTCACTGTCAGCGAGTAAAACGGTTGGCTGCTCAGCCTTATTTGAAGCTGTATTAGGAATAAGATCAGAGTCCGATGGTTCTTGCGTCAAAATTTGCTGAACATCTTCTTCTATTTTTTCTTCGGTTGGTTGAGCTAATTGAGGCGTCTTATTGGTAAGATCAGCTTTATCAACATTATCATTAGAAATGTTGTTCGCTTCAGCTACTTTTTCTGTCTCTTCTTCCAAATCAGTCTTAGCAGCTAAATCACTAGATGAGTTTTCCTCAGAAGTTGTCTCGCTTTTTTCTTTCAGAGAAACACCAACTTCAGTTGAGTTTTCTGCACCTTCACTTTGCTTTTGTGTTTGATTATCTGCAGGATCTGCTTGCGCCAATTCTATAATCTTGGGAGCGACGATCATTGTTTCATCAGACACCAACACGGTTTCACCATCGATAGATCTTATCGATATAACTTGCGGCCGATCTTTTAGCTCTATATCAAAAAGAACTGCAAAATTTCCATCTTGCCCCAATGTGATTGATTCCACCACTTCTTCATCGACTAATATTTCTAATATAGATCCTGGATAAGCCATACCTGCGACAAGAGCCGTTCCATCATCGTCAATTCTGACCGTTTCAAGTTTAGGAGGGTAGATGGTGACTTTTTCTTCAGAGGCCGCTTTATCGGTGGATTTTTCTGTTATAACTTCGGCCTCTTGACTATTCACTTCATCTTCAATTTTTTCACTAGCTTCACCTGTCTCAGAAACTGGATCACTTTTCTGATCGATAACGCTTTCATCTTTAACGGGTTCACTAGAACCTTCTTCTTCTGAAGAAACAGATTGGTTCTCTACAAATACGGTGACACTTCTTTCCGAAAATATGGCTACCGTTGCGATAAAAACCGCCACCAAGCCTCCCATAATCCAGTACCATAGGTAAGGTATCGCTGCCATTTAAAGCCCCCAAAAAGCGATAAGCACATTTGCCTGTTGTATGACCCTAACAAGTTGAGGTAGCAAGGTCAAAGCTTCTCAACAGATTTAAGGCTTAGTTATGGAACATTTCTCTGTTTGCGTCTTTTGTGGCTCGAGGTCGGGTGATGACCCCGCTTATTCAATACAAGCAGAAAAACTTGGAAATTTAATAGCCAAGCACAAGTGGCGTTTAGTTTATGGTGCTGGCAATACAGGGATGATGGGTTCAGTAGCTAATGCGACCCAGCTGGGCAAAGCAAAAACCTTTGGCGTTATACCGCACCACCTCGTGCAACGGGAGGTTGGTAAAAAAGATTTAGATAATTACATAGTCACCGATAATATGCATGAACGGAAAAAACTTATGTTTACGAATTCAGATGCAATTATTCTGATGCCCGGAGGGCCTGGCTCTTTGGACGAATTCTTTGAAGTACTAACTTGGGCTCAATTAGAGGTACATAAAAAACCAATAGTAGTTATAAATGTAAAAAAATATTGGGATCCTCTTTTCTCACTAATAGATCACACAATATCATCTGGCTTTGCAGAAAACTCACTTAAAAAGTTATTCACAACAACGGAAACTGCAACCGAAGCGGTTGACTATTTAATCAAGCAAAATCAAAGGTCTGAATTGGATTCCTAAACAAACCTTTGATCAGCTTTAGTTAAAGACGGGAAGCCACGTTTTCCCAATTAACCAGATTATCTAAAAAATTTGCAAGATAGGCTGGACGTTTATTCCTAAAATCAATGTAATAAGAATGCTCCCAGACATCACAGCCCAAAAGAGCTGTTTGACCGAAACAAAGCGGGTTCACCCCATTTTCTGTTTTAGTCACTTTCAACCCGCCGTCCGCATCTTTAACAAGCCAACACCATCCAGCGCCAAACTGTCCCGCGCCTGCTGCAGAAAAATCTGCTTTAAATTGCTCTACCGAACCAAAACTATCTGCAATTGCGCTTGTCAATTCAGAAGGCATCTCACGCCCAGATGGTCCCATCATCTCCCAAAACTGATTATGATTCCACAGCTGTGAAATATTATTGAATATTCCATTTTGAGCAACAGAGCTAGAATCGTATGTGCCAGTGATAATATCCTCCATTGATTTTCCGTCCCATTCTGTGCCGGAAATCAATTTGTTTCCATTATCTACATAAGCTTTGTGATGCAAATCATGATGATATTCGAGTGTTTCTTTAGACATACCCAAATCAGCCAATGCATCATGCGAATAGGGAAGGTCTGGAAGTTCAAAAGCCATATTATCGTGTCCTTTTTAAAAAATATGCTCTTAGATGCGTCTTATCTAAGTATAAGGTCAAGCGAAAAAATATGCTTTATTTTTTTAGTTTCAAGAAAAAACTATATCAACCTACCGACGTTCTAAAAATTTTAAAAATCACCCACCTTTGAATTTGGCATAGATGAGGTTTTTAGAAGATTGAACATATAGTCAGCTACCGAACTGAAACAAATAACACTTACACTTGTCTCCGAAGTTAGCCAAAAAGCAACCGCTATTTGAGAAAATCGAGTTCGACGTATTTCACCAATTTCTAGCGTTGCGATATTTACTGGCGCAAGTTTTGCAATAACCTCACGAATACCAGAACCAGAAATCTCAAATAAAGCTCTTGCATCAGAAACATTTACTAGCATGTGATGTTGATCTTTGAGCTCCATTTGCAAATTTTGACTAAGACTAGATACATCGGCATAGTCACATAAAATTAAAAGCTCATCCGGCGACATCCATGCAACATTATTTTTGGCTAAAATTACTTCTCTGTCTTTCGGCAATTTTGTACCCACTGCTTTAACAAAAGAAGTTTTAAATTTACTTGACCTAAATTCCCCCCGAACAGTCAACATTCCCGTTGTCATTTTCTCACTAACTTTCACATAGCCAGAATAAGACCGCACTACTCCCTCATTTTTATTATCAGACATTCTGCTTTTCCCCATCGGGATCATAAAATACTGGACTGGTGATCTTTGCTCGAATGACAGTTCCATCGATTTTTGGAAAATCAATAATTTCACCACTCCTATCTGGACCATTCATTACAAGGCCCATTGCGATTCCTCGCTTCAAAGTCGGTGAAAAATATGAAGAGGTAATTCGCCCTTGTGTAGATTTTTGACCATTTGGATTAACCCCATCGGCTATTGCGTAAGCACCGTCTGGTAAAACAGAACCGTCTAAAGTTTCTAAACCAACCAACTTCCAACGATTTGGATTAACCATAAATGAACGCTCTTGAGCTCTTTTTCCAAGATAATCATCTTTCTTTTTCGAGATAGCCCAGTCTAAATTAAGGTCTTGTGGAATAACAGTACCGTCTGTCTCATCTCCTATCATTATGAAACCTTTTTCAGCCCTCATAACGTGAAGTGCTTCAGTGCCGTAGGGCATTACCTGAAATTCTTTTCCAGCTTCGATCAATTCGCCCCAAAATGCCAAACCTTGCTTTGCAGGTACGGCTATCTCATAAGAAAGCTCTCCCGAAAAAGAAATTCGGAAAATTCTTGCATCATATTTTCCAAGATTGCCATCTTTCCATTCCATAAACCCCAAAGCTTCCCTGCTGACATCTACGCCACCAATCTTTTCCAAAAGCTTGCGGGCATTTGGTCCAACAACCCCAATTTGTGCATATTGTTCAGTTACATTCGTAACATAAACTTTCCAATCCCACCATTCGGTTTGAAGCCATTCCTCCATATGAGCATGTATACTATCGGCCCCTCCCGTGGTGGTATGACAAAGCCAAGTTTGCTCATCAATTCTCGCGACGACTCCATCATCAATTAGAAACCCATTGTCAGAGCACATAAGTCCGTAACGACACTTACCTATCTTCAGAGTGCTCATCATATTTGTATAAAGCATATCAAGAAATTTTCCAGCATCAGGGCCAGTCACTAGTAATTTTCCCAGAGTCGATGCATCAAGTATTCCCAAAGAAGCTCGGGTTTGATTTATTTCACGTTCTACGGCTTTCGCATAGGTTTCCCCGGCTTGAGGATAACAAAAAGGGCGTCGCCACTGGCCTACTGGCTCCATGTAAGCACCATTGTTTTCATGCCAATCATGCATTGGTGTTTTTCTCACGGGCTGAAATAACTCATCTCTCGCCGAGCCCCCTATAGATCCCAGAGAAATTGGAGTGTACGGAGGACGAAATGTAGTGGTTCCAACCTTTGGTATTTCTTTACCCAAACTCGATGACAAGATAGCCAACCCATTAATATTTGATAATTTTCCTTGATCGGTCGCCATGCCCAAGGTCGTATATCTTTTAGTGTGTTCTACACTTTCAAAACCCTCGCGAGCGGCTAATTCAACGTCATTAATTTTGACATCATTTTGAAAATCCAGCCATATTTTTGAGCGTTTTTTAATATCTGCATCCTGAGGTGCAATCCAAATAGCCTCAAGAGAATTTTCATACTCCTGTTCAATAAATTTGAAACTTTCCTTTTTAACTTTACCACCAGAAGCCTCAACCACTTCCAGGCAACCTTCTCGCGCATCCTTCAGAACCTCTTGCATTAAAAGAAACCCATTAGCTGAGCCCACTGCCGTGACGAAAGGCAGACCATCGTGGGAAGTAGGCTTAGCAGAGCTGTCTGGCTTGAATAATGCCATTTTCTCATCCCATTTTAGCTTTCCACCACAGTGGGAGTATAAATGAACAACCGGCGACCACCCGCCAGACATAGCAATGCAGTCACATGCAATTTTTTCGTTACCTTTGCCAGAATCTTTATGTTCACAAATACTTATCGCTTCTACGCGCTTTTTGCCAAAAACTTTGGAAATAGCTTTTCCATTTTCTACTCTGATCCCGAGTGCTTTTGCACGTTCTGCCAATGCTCCGCCACCACTTCCTCTAGCATCAACAATAATGGAGACTTCCACGCCAACCTCATTTAGGGTGATCGCAGTTCGATATGCATCATCGTTATTAGTATAAACAGCAATTTTATTGCCAGTTGCAACACCAAAGTTTACGGCGTAGTCTCTAACAGCAGATGCCAGCATAACACCTGGAATATCATTACTTGGAAAAGAAATGGGCCTTTCTATGGAGCCCGTGGCGGTAATTATATGTTTAGCGCGTATTCGCCACAAACGATGGCGTGGACCGTCCTCTTCAGCAAGATGATCATTTAAACGCTCATATCCTAGAATATAACCGTGATCATAAACGCCGGCTCCCATCATACGAGAACGCATTGTAACATTTTGGAATTTTTTTAATTCTGACACAAGCCGAGACACATATTCAGCACTAGTTTCATCACCAATGGTGGAAAAGTCTACAAGGCAACGTCCTCCCCATTCCGGAGTTTGCTCAATAATCAAGATTTTGAGGCCACTCTCTGCTGCTGTAAGTGCTGCATTCAAGCCAGAAATACCCCCGCCTACAATCACCAAGTCATAAAACGCATAGAAATGTTCGTATTGACTATGATCTTTTTGCGAAGGAGCCCTACCTAAACCTGCTGATTGCCTAATAAAAGGCTCATAAATGTATTTCCAAAATGGACGAGGATGGATAAACATTTTGTAGTAAAATCCCGCTGGCAAAAAGCGAGCTAGGTAATTATTTACCACCCCGATATCAAAATTTAATGAAGGCCAATGGTTTTGTGAAGCTGCTTTTAATCCATCAAATAATTCAATTGTAGTTGCTCGTTGGTTTGGCTCAAATTTTTCTTTTTCTCCTAAATTTATCAATGCATTAGGTTCCTCTGAACCAGAAGCAACTATGCCTCTGGGTCGGTGGTACTTAAAAGATCTACCAACTAAAACTTGATCGTTTGATAACAGTGCTGAAGCTAAAGTATCACCTTCAAAACCAGATAACTTTTTGCCATTAAATTCAAATTTGATAGGCTTATTTCGGTCAATTAACAGGCCGCCTTCCGGTAATCTCTTACTCATTGAAATTTCCTATGAGATTTAAACGGAGAATTAAATTCGCAATTAGCTTTACAGAAAATATTCAACCCAAATTCCTCCACTTCCAACCTGGTCGTTTAGATTTAATGATGTCTATAATCTCTTTCGGCGGCTCAAACGTTTGAGCGGAATAAGTACCGAATACTTCCAGAGTTGCAGTACATCGCGCAGCATGAAACCACTTTCCACAACCATAAACATGACGCCACCGCTCAAAATGAACGCCTTTAGGATTTTCTCGATTAAAAAGATAACCTTCTAGTTCTTCATCAGAAGAACCGGGTCCAAAACGTTTCAGATGAGCCTCTCCACCTGGATTCAATTCTGTTTCATCTGCTTCGACTCCGCAATAAGGACACTTAAAAACGAGCATCAGTGCGCCACTCCAGCGGCTACACTTTCGTCAATAAACTTACCTTCTTTAAAACGGTTTAAGCTAAATTCCTCAGTTAAACTGGAATGCCCTTTAGCCATCAATTCTGCCATAGCCCATCCTGAACCGGGTATTGCTTTAAATCCGCCAGTGCCCCAGCCGCAATTTATAAAAATATTTCCAACTGGAGTTTTCGAAAGAATTGGAGATCTGTCGCCAGTCATATCAACTATACCACCCCACCATCGCAACATTTTAAGACGAGAAATAATGGGAAAGGTTTCTATTAGTGCTCTGACCGTTTCTTCTACATGGTGAAAAGAGCCTCTTTGGGTATAATTATTAAATCCATCTGCACCACCTCCAATAACCATTTCTCCCTTATCGGACTGGCTCATATATCCATGGACTGTATTAGCCATTACCACCACATCCATGCAAGGTTTTATCGGCTCTGAAACAAGTGCCTGAAGCGCCACGGCCTCAACTGGCATTCGAAAACCTGCCATATCTGCCAAAACGCCAGTGTGACCGGCAACAACAATACCCAGTTTTTTGCAATCAATTGAACCTTTACTAGTTTCAACTCCTTGAACTTGACCATTTTTATGACGAATACCCGTGACCTCACATTGTTGGATAATATCCATACCCATATCAGAGCAAGCACGGGCGTAACCCCAGGCAACAGCATCATGTCTTGCCGTCCCACCACGAGACTGCCACAGTGCTCCAAGAACTGGATATCGTGGACCATCAATATTAATTATCGGCACCAGAGATTTTACTTTCTCAGGAGAAATAAATTCAGTTGAAACGCCCTGCAAAGCATTTGCCTGAGCTGTACGTTTATATCCCCTAATTTCGTGCTGAGTCTGAGCCAACATCATTACCCCTCGTGGACTAAACATGACATTGTAATTTAGATCTTGGCTCATGGTTTCGTATAAACTTCTAGCCTTTTCATAAATTGCAGCCGAAGGGTCTTGTAGATAGTTGGAGCGAATAATTGTGGTGTTACGTCCAGTATTTCCTCCCCCAAGCCAGCCTTTTTCAAGTATTGCCACGTTTTTTAATCCGTGATTTTTCCCTAGATAGTAGGCGGTTGCCAAGCCGTGACCGCCCGCGCCTATAATGATAGCATCATATTTCTTTTTTGGTTCTGGGCTTTCCCAAGCACGGCCCCAGCCTTGATGATAACGAAGAGCTTCTCGCGCAACTGCAAACACAGAATAACGTTTCATTTATATTTCACCCAAAACGGCTAAATTACTGGATATTTCTAACCAAAGTTTATTAGTCTCTACGACTCAGTACGTCATAAACCATTTCAGTTGCGACATCTAGCAACATCAGAGATTTAAGGGCTTACTTTGACTAAATTTGGTGTTTAAAAGACCAATGTAAAGGGAGACATAATGATAGTATTCTGGCTCAGCATCATAATTATTTTAGCCTTTGTTTGTGTCATATTTTACCAAACGTTAAAAAAAAATGCTGTTAAGAAAGAAGAAAATGCTGATTTGAATTTTTACAAGTCACAGCTTTCTGAAGTTGAAAAGGATATCGCAAAAGCAACCATTGCCCCCGAAGAGGCTGAGCAAATTAAAGTTGAGATTTCGCGCCGAATTTTAAAAAATAAAAATCAGTCTTTGCTTAAATTCAGCTCTCAATCCACAAACTCACGATTAAAATTCACTATTATTTTAGGAGTTTTTACAATTTTTCTTTCGTTAGGTCTCTATTCATCGCTCGGAAACTTAGGATATTTTGATTTCCCCCAAAAAAATAGAATAGAGTCCGCTAAACTTTTAAAAGAAACTCGACCTTCGCAACAAGAAGCCTGGGATGCAATATCTGATGCAAAAACCATCAATACTCCCGAAGGTGAAATGGGCGAAATAATTACTAAATTGAGAAAAATATCTCAAGAACGCCCCAATGATATAACGGGATTGCGGTATCTTATGAGAACTGAAGCCAGTTTGAATAATTTTGAAAATGCCGCAATTGCTCAAATGTCTCTGGTCAAACTATTAGGGGAACAAGTTTCAACCGAAGATTTATACCAATTGGCGGAATTAATGGTTATATCGTTGAACGGTTATGTTTCGCCAGAGGCAGAAGCTCTTTTTCGTAAGGTTTTGTCAGAAGATAATGATAATGGCGGAGCTCTATACTATTTAGGTTTAATGTATGCAAATTTAGATCGGCCAGACCTTGCCTTTGAAATTTGGCGAAAACTTCTCAAAAAAGGTCCAGATAATGCACCATGGGTTCCGCTTATACGTGAGCAAATTATGGAAGTGGCATGGCGAGCTGGAAAAAATAGATATGAGCTTCCGCCTAAAACAAAAATAGCGCTAACTGGACCCACTCAAGCCGATATTGAGGCTTCAGACGAAATGACATCCGAAGAACGACAAGAAATGATTTCTAATATGGTTGAAGGTTTAGAAAATCGTTTAGCATCTGAAGGAGGAACATCAGAAGAGTGGGCCAGACTTATCAAAGCACTTTCGGTACTTGGTGATTCAGGCCGCGCAAAAAAAATATGGGCAGAAGCTTTAGTTATTTATAATAATTCACCAGCTGACCTGAGGGTTATTAATGATATTGCAAAGGAAATTGGTATTTCTAGATGATATACGAAGACGTTTACGAATTTTCAAATGAACTTCAATCGAATAATTCTTTGATCGGCTTAGACTTAGGAACAAAAACGATTGGTGTTGCAGTAAGCGATACTATCCTTTCTGTCGCCACACCGATTAAAACTATTAAAAGGAAAAAGTTTTCATTAGATACCGATCACTTATTGGGGATAATATCTACTAAAAATTGTTGCGGGGTTATTATTGGCTTGCCCAAAAATATGGATGGAAGTGAAGGGCCAAGAGCACAGTCAACGAGGGCTTTTGCTCGAAATTTTTCTGAAAAAACTGAGCTACCAATTACTTTTTGGGATGAACGATTGTCAACTGTAGCGGCTGAAAAAGCTTTGTTAGAGGCGGATACGACACGAAAACGTCGTGCAGAAGTAATTGATCATGTTGCGGCAGCTTATATTCTTCAAGGGTTTTTGGACCGATTAAAGGTTTTGGATAGTTTTTGAATTTTTAAGTGTCTTTCGGGAGGAAACTAGTTTGGATAGTGAAGTTTGGCAAAGAGACGAAATCCAAAGTCCTTGCATCAAAATATGTGTAATTCACTCAAGTGAACGACTATGCACTGGCTGTCACAGGACAATAGAAGAAATTTCTTCTTGGTCACGTCTATCCTCGGAACAAAGAAAACAAATCATTAAAGAACTACCAAACCGGGCATTTAGATTAAAAAGGCGTCGCGGCGGTAGAGCAGCCCGTATCTCAAATTTATGATAATTTTGGCCAGTCCGCCAAATATTGAAGCTCTGGTCTAAAGTAAGCTATTTTTCGCCCTTCAGGAAAATTTTTCACACCAGAATTCCAAGGGCTTATTCCATGAACGCAAAGTCGGTGAATCATATAACTTTCACCTAAATTTGCATGCAGTACACGCCTTTTGCATTTTTCGAATACAGTTTTTCTCGTTTGCAAGTAAACCTCACGAACATCTAAATCTTTCCATTCCCCAGGGTCTCGATTCAAAAATAATCGTTTTAATGCCTGGGAAATTAGATGGTGAGAGCCTTCCCAAACCACAATAGGACTTGCGCCTTTCGGAGCCTGATTTATTGGAATACCAAGAACATATGCATGTGGCTCTTTTAACTTTCTTGGCCCTCCAGGGAAGTCAGCTATCAAACCATCTACATGGGCTGCATCTCTTTTTAATCTAAAGTTAAAAGAACTTTCACTTTCTTGATCTCTAGGCTTCGGATAACCCTCGAAAATTATTGAAACCTGAGCCGAATGCAGGCCACTAGTCTCAAAACTTTTCATTAAGCTTTTAAATGGTCCACTTAGTGATATTTTGCCTAGAGCTCCATCTGAATCATTATCTAAGGCATCCACACCAACAAACCAAGTCCCCTGACAGGTTAAATTATTTTTTAAGATTTCTCTATTTTTTAGCTTTAAAGTAATCTTTGAATTAGCCGCTTTAGCCCAACGAGCTACACGGTGATCAAACTCAAATTTAATCCAGCCTTTATACTCAAACTCGTTAAGGTCCTTCATGTCAAAAAATACCCCTTGGGTTTTTTCAATTGACTCAACTACCCTTACTTAATTCATCTATTAGTCGAAGCTTTTCAATTAGACTTTGCAAATCCTCAACATCAATCATGTTTGGGCCATCGCAAGGTGCATTATCAGGGTCTTGATGAGTCTCAATGAAAACTGCGGCAACACCAACGGCACAAGCTGCACGAGCAAGCGCAGCCACAAATTGTCGTTCTCCACCGGAACTATTTCCTCTGCCACCTGGTTGCTGAACAGAATGAGTGGCGTCAAAAACGACTGGATATCCAGTCTCAGCCATTATTTCTAGTCCACGAAAATCATTAACTAGTGTGTTATATCCAAAACTAGTCCCACGCTCACAAAGCAATATTCTGTTATTCCCAGTACTAGCTATTTTCTCAGCGACATTTGCCATTTCCCAAGGCGCTAAAAATTGTCCCTTTTTAACGTTTATTGGTTTTCCAGTTTCTCCAGCTGCAATCAGCAAATCAGTTTGTCGCGACAAAAATGCAGGGATTTGTAAAACATCAACTACTTCAGCGACAACTCCACACTGAGGAACAGTATGAACGTCGGTAATAACTGGACAACTGAAAGTCGATTTTACTTCTTCTAAAATTTTTAAACCCTCTTCAATTCCAATCCCCCTTGGGGATGTTATTGAAGATCTATTTGCCTTATCAAAACTTGATTTGAAAATAAATTTTGAGGAAGAAGGTTCACAAACTTTTACTATTTTTTCAGCCATAAAAAGTGCATGATCTCGATTTTCTATCTGGCAAGGACCCAAAATAAAAACTAACGGACTTTCGCCTCCAACTGAAATATCACCAATTTTTAAAACGCTACTATTAAACATTTAGGAAATAACTTTCTCAATTCTCTGAACATCTTCCGGATTATTCAATTCCCAAAAAACATTACCTCTACTACTTACCTCAACACATTTTACTTTTTTATTTTCAGATAAAAACCTTAGTTGTTCCAACCCTTCTAACTGTTCCAAGTTACTTTCAGGCCAGCTCAAATATTCTCTTAAGATATTTTTTCTGTAAGCATATACACCGACATGGTGATAACATGGAATTAGCTTATCTTGCTCAATTTTTGAAATTTCAAAAAAAGGTATCAACTCTTTCGAGAAATAAAGAGCGTACATGTCTTTATCAAATACGACAGTGGTTCCACCTACCCTATCAGATTTTCTATCTTCGAAAAAAAGGTTGTAACTTTTTCTATCTAATCTCAAAACTGGTGTGGCCATGTCGGTACTTTTATCTGCCTTCAAACCAGCGATTATTTCCTCTACAAACCAGCTTGGAGTCAAAGGCGCATCACCTTGAAAGTTGACAATAATTTCAGCCTTTAATCGCGCATTGCTCACGGCTTCTGCGCATCTCTCCGTACCGTTTTTACATTTTGAAGAAGTTCGGATAACCTTTGCTCCAAAAGCTACCGCATGTTCTTCAATTCTTTTATCATCGGTTGCAACATAAATTTCTGATATCCCAGAAACTTTATTAGCAGCTTCCCAGCTAAGCTGAATAAGAGATTTTTTTCCCTTCCGTGTTCTAAGTGGAACAAGCGGTTTTCCTGGGTAACGTGTCGACCCATATCGAGCGGGAATGATTATGACAGTTTTCATGCAACTCCTACCCTTAACAAATCCTGGATATGAATAACACCAACAGGTTTGTTATCGGTAGAGGTTACAATCAGCACGCTTATTTTCCGCTCCTGCATTAAGTTTAATGCGTCAACAACGAGAGTTTCTTCGACTACCGTAATTGGCGATAAACTAGCAATATCCCCTGCATTCCTACCCATTAGGTCATCTATATGCCGTCGAAGGTCACCATCAGTTATTACCCCAACTAAACAGCCAATTTCATCAACTATTGCAGCTATTCCAAAACCTTTGGATGACATCGTTAATAAAGTTTCCTTCATTGAAGTTTCTGTCTTCACCAATGGCATTGTGTCATTTTTGTGCATCAATTGGCCTACAGTCATCAATTTGGCACCGAGTTTTCCCCCAGGATGAAAAACCTTAAAATTTTCTGCGTTAAAACCCTTTGCCTCCATTAAAGCAACTGCTAAAGCATCACCGAGAGCAAGCATCATTGTTGTTGAAGTTGTTGGAGCCATACCTATCGGGCAAGCTTCCTCTGCCACCGGTAAGCATAATTGAAAATCTGCCGCCTTAACTAAAGTACTTTCACAATTTGAAGACATAGTGGCGACTGGAATACTAAAGCGACGTGCGTGAGTTAATATATCAAACATTTCAATCGTTTCACCAGAATTGGAGATAAGTAAGCAAAGATCTTGGTCGGTGATCATACCTAGGTCACCATGGCTGGCCTCAGTGGCGTGCACAAAATAAGAAGGAGTACCCGTACTGGCTAATGTTGCAGCAATTTTGTTTCCAATATGACCAGATTTTCCCACTCCAGATACAATTACTCTACCACTTAAATTTAGTATGAGGTTCACAAGATCACTAAAATCAATAGGTAAATTGTCTTGAAGTTTTCCAAGTGCATCAGCCTCGGTTTGCAAAACTTTTTTTGCAGCTTGCACAAAAGAGTTAGCCATAGGTATTTGTCCAATCAAAATAGACCACGCATCAGCTTATAGTTGTTAACAAATTAATTTCAAAGGCTCAAATTGAGTAAGCTGGAAATTGGTACTTTCATCAGGTTTTCTTACAGACCTATTTCTTTGGTTAACACAATGTTCATATTCTTTGATTAACAAAATGCTCATACTGATTGAAAAGTTTAATCACCTATTTACGATTGTTAAAGTAGCAACTTAGCAACATTCTTTTTAAAATAATTTACTTGGCCTTTAGCAATCTGTTGAGTATAGCCACAGAATAAAGAATGAGACGCTTAAGAAAGAACAAGCTTGGCATGCGTAGTGGATCAATAAAAAGAAAAACAACTGAAACTGATATTTCGGTTTCACTAAAATTAGATGGTAAAGGCAAATATAAGGTACAAACTGGTATTGGTTTTTTTGACCATATGCTTGAGCAACTCGCGCGCCACTCTCTAATAGATATAGAAGTTAAAGCTAATGGTGACAATCATATTGATGATCATCATACCGTTGAGGATACCGGAATAGCCTTAGGCCAAGCTTTGACTGAGGCCGTTGGTAATAAAGAAGGGATTAATAGGTATGGCTGGTGCCTACTACCAATGGATGATACCTTAATCCGAACCGCATTGGATTTATCGGCCCGTCCGTTTTTGTATTTCGATGTTGATATGCCAACCGATAAGATAGGTAGCTTTGATGCCGAACTCGTGAGAGAGTTTTTTCAAGCTATTTCCACGCATGCCGGTATCACATTGCACATAGAAAAATTGCATGGGTATAACAGTCATCACATTGCAGAGGCTGTTTTTAAGGCCTTTGCAAAATCGCTGAGACATGCCATTGAAAAAGACACTCGAAATGCAACGGCCCTGCCCACCACTAAAGGTGCTCTTTGAAAAATGCTTACCGCTATTGTTGATTATAGTAGTGGAAACCTTCATTCTGCGCGAAAAGCATTTGAAAAAATATCAGTGTCAAATAATTTAGGATCAGTGGTTGTAACAAGTAATCCCGATGTGATTTCTTCTGCTGATCGTTTGGTGCTTCCAGGAGACGGTGCTTTCCCTTCATGCAAGACTGAACTTTTATCCTCAGAGGCCTATGATGCAATGGTATATGCAGCAGTGGAAAAAGGGCGACCTTTTTTAGGGATATGCGTCGGCATGCAATTGATGGCAATTAGAGGTTATGAATACGAAGAAACAGACGGTTTGGGCTGGATAGACGGTGAAGTATGTAAAATAAACCCTACAGACAAAAACTTAAAGATACCACACATGGGTTGGAATACTCTGAACATAGAGGGTGAGCACCCCGTCTTAAGGGGAATTTTTACTGGTGATCATGTATATTTTGTACATTCATTTCATATGGTCGTAGGCAATCGCGATCAACGCCTGGCTTACACAGACTATGGAACCGATATAACAGCTGTTGTCGGAACCGAAAATTTATTGGGCTTTCAGTTTCATCCAGAAAAAAGTGCGAGCGTAGGCTTAAAAATGATAGAAAACTTTTTATCTTGGAACCCGTGAGTAAATCATAAATTGTTTTAGAATTTATAACTACTTTACGCGAGTCCAATCTTGCTTACGGCAAATTATCGCAATGCAACCAGAAACTTTCAGATCATTTTCGCTAACGAGTTTCATCTTTGATCTATAAGTTTTATCTTCGTCAGGAGCCCAGATCTTACCTCCACCGTATTTACCATTTTTTTTAGGTGACATCCCAAGAATAATGTTCCGGCCAATATTTTTGGACTCAATTTCTTTATCAGAAGAATCAAAGGCTTTGAGCATTTCTCCACAAATCTTTCCATCACACTCTTTAATTTCTACATAAGCATAATTTCCTTCGTTTCCTGGCTGAGTTTTCCAAACACCAAAAACAGGGTCTGCAGATGCCGTGAAAGCCAAAAATAAACCAGCAAAAGTGACCGATAAAAATGTTTTCATTAATTTTCCTCCATAACACCTCAGATGTTGACCATCTTCGAGCCTAGTTTCAAGCCTTTTGTTGTGTCACGTTGTAAATTAGCTATAAGGCTGCACAACATAAGCCTGATTATTGAGGAATTTTTATGATTTTGTATCCAGCAATTGATTTAAAAGATGGAAAAGCAGTTCGACTGCTTCGTGGGGATATGAATAAATCAACAGTATTCAATGATAGTCCCGTAGATCAAGCCTTGTGCTTTGTTGACCAAAACTGTCAATGGTTACATTTAGTCGATCTAAATGGCGCCTTTTCAGGGAAACCAATTAATGCAGAAGCGGTGGAAGAAATTTTACAAAACTGCAATATTCCCATTCAATTAGGTGGAGGTATTAGAAATCTTGAAACAATAGAAATGTGGCTTTCAAAAGGACTTGAACGAGTTATTTTAGGAACAGTGGCTGTAGAAAACCCCTCTTTAGTGAAAATCGCAGCAAGCAAATATCCAGGTAGGATAGCAGTTGGAATAGATGCTCGTAATGGACGTGTTGCAACAGATGGTTGGGCAAATAATACTGATATAGCAGCCACCGAGCTGGCTAAGAAGTTTGAAAACGATGGGGTTTCAGCTGTTATATACACTGATATTGAAAGAGATGGGGCTATGATGGGACCAAATTTAAGTGCCACCGCTGAAATGGCTAATGCTGTTTCTATTCCAGTAATTGCATCGGGCGGCGTAAGCTCGTTGAAAGACTTGAAAGCTCTTCGGGACTGTGGCGCAAAACTCAATGGCGTGATTTCAGGAAGAGCTCTGTATGATCATAAATTCAGTATTGAGCAAGCTTTGTGTGTTCTAAATGCTTAAATGCAGAATTATTCCGTGTCTTGATGTCGCAAATGGGCGGGTTGTAAAAGGAATAAATTTTGTTGGGCTTAGAGATGCCGGTGATCCGGTGGAGGCCGCCGAGCGTTATGATAAAGAAGGGGCAGATGAACTCTGTTTTCTTGATATTAATGCAACGTATCAGAACCGTGAAACAACGTACTCCATGGTTCAAAAAACAGCTGAAAAATGTTTTATCCCACTAACCGTTGGTGGAGGTGTTAGATCTTCAGAAGACGTTCGCAATCTTTTATTAGCAGGCGCTGACAAAGTGAGTTTTAATTCTGCTGCAGTTAAAAACCCAGAAGTTATTTCTGAGTCTGCTGCTAGATTTGGATCACAATGTATAGTTTGCGCAATTGACGCAAAAGCCGTGTCATCAAGGAAGTGGGAGCTTTTCACTCATGGAGGAAGAAGGCCAACTGGCATAGATGCCCTTGAGTTTGCTCAACTCATGGAAAGGAAAGGTGCAGGGGAAATATTATTGACCTCAATGGATAAAGATGGAACAAAATCAGGCTTTAATTTAGAAATGACCCGAGCCATTTCTGATTCTGTGAAAATCCCAGTAATCGCTTCCGGTGGAGTTGGCACTTTAGACCATCTTGTTGAAGGGGTTATAAAAGGTGGGGCATCTGCGGTTCTTGCCGCTTCTATATTTCATTTTGGTGAATATACTATTGAGCAAGCCAAGAAACATATGGACAAAGCTGGGATTCCGGTCAGGTTAGAAAGATGAATTTAGAAAAACTAATTAAGATTATTGATGCTCGTGCTACTGCTGATCCATCGGAAAGCTGGACAGCAAAACTCTTATCACAGGGCCCAGAAAAATGTGCTGAAAAGTTTGGAGAAGAGTCTGTAGAGGCAATTATCGAGGCTGTAAAAGGTAATGACAACGAACTGATTTCAGAAGCAGCTGATGTTATATTCCATTATTTAGTTATGCTGAAATCTAGAAACATTAAATTTGCTGATGTGCTGAACGAATTGGAAAACAGAACAAATAAATCAGGTCTGAGCGAAAAAAAAGAGCGATCATAAACGCGATGATATTATATTTGTTGCAAAACCCGCTTTCCTAAGTTCACCAAATAATCTTTGATGCTCTATTTTTGGACAACGATTTTCAATCACATTCAAGCCGGCTTGTCTTGCCTTAAGAGCAGCACTTTCATGTGTGATTCCAATTTGCATCCAGATAGTTTTTAGACCTGTTAATTTTGCCAAACAATCATCCACAATTTGCGGAACCGCTTCTGGTTTTCTAAAAATATCAATCATATCTACGGGTTCATCGATTTCTTCAATGCTCGATACAACCACTTGGCCAAAGAAATGTTTCCCTCCATGACCAGCATTGACCGGTATAATCTTGTAGCCTCGCATATGAAGATATCTCCCAACAAAATAACTGGGCCTTGTCTCATTCATGCTCAAGCCGACCATGGCAATAGTTTTTGTGGTTGTTAAAATATTCCTTAAAAACGTATCTGTAAGTAATGCCATAATGTTTCCCTGAAAGTCACTTTTATTCGGCTGCTATCTTGCACGATTGGATCATAGACCAAATGGTTTCACTGGTAAAAGGCATATCAACTTGCTCGATACCATGTTCCCATAATGCGTCTTGTACAGCATTCGCAACAGCGGCCAGCGCACCAACAGTACCCGCTTCACCACATCCCTTAATTCCCATAACATTAGCAGTGGAAGGAACGCACTCTGTATCAAATTTGTAAAATGGTAAATCCTTGGCACGAGGCATAGCGTAATCCATAAATGTTGCGGTGAGTAGTTGGCCATCTTCATCATAGACAACACGTTCATAGACTGCTTGACCAATTCCTTGACCAACGCCACCGTGAACCTGACCTTCAGCAAGCATGGGATTAATGAGATTACCAAAGTCATCAACAACAGTGTAGCTAACCACTTTAACCACACCAGTCTCTGGATCAATTTCAACCTCGGAAAAATGAGCTCCGTTAGGAAAAGATCTGGCTTCCAAGGTTGCTTTTGCCGAATGCGTTATAAGATCTAATCTTTGATCGCTTCGCGCCATTGAAGCTACTTCAAGCATGTCTGGATTAAAATTAGACCCCTTAATTCGAAAAGAAATATCATCAAATTCAATATTTGAAGCATCAACTGCAAGCTTTTCTGACAAATATTGAGAAAAAGATTTAATGATCTTGTCTACTGTTGCCAGAGTAGCGTTGTTTTGAACGGTCACAGACCGAGATCCACCTGTGCCGCCTCCATTTTCGATAAGGTCACTGTCTCCTTGAACAACAGTAATTTTATCACTGGGAATCCCTGTTTGATCTGAGAGAAATTGGGCAAAAACAGTCTCATGCCCCTGTCCATTAGACTGCGTACCAACAAAAATCTTTACTTCACCATTTTCTTGGAAAACTACTTTTGCTTCCTCACTGGGATCGCCTAAAATGCTTTCGATATAGTAACAAAGACCTACACCTCTTAACAATCCTTTTGACTGGCTCTCTTTTTTACGTGTCGCAAATCCTTTGATATCAGCGAACTTCTCTGCAGCTTTTAGAACTCGGTCAAAATCACCGACGTCAATAATCTCGCCAGTAGATGATCTATAAGGAAACTTGTTTGTTTTAATAAAATTTATACGTCGCAATTCAAGTGGATCAACACCTAATTCTCTAGCAGAGCGATCAATCATTCGTTCTAGTAGATAAATTGCTTCTGGACGCCCAGCTCCTCTGTAAGCATCAACCTGAGTAGTATTTGTGTATATACCTGAAACTTTTAGGAAGGTATTTTGAACATCATACACACCCATTAAAACTTTTGAAAATAATCCTGTTTGAATATTCTGTCCAAACCTAGAATTATAGGCGCCCAAATTACAAAATGTATTAACCCGATAACCGATAATCTTATTTTTTATATCAAAAGCTAACTCTGCAAAATGCTTCAAATCTCGGCCCGCATTATCACTTAACATAGCCTCGGTGCGCTCAGACATCCACCGAACAGGCCGTTTTAACTGGAGAGCTGCAAAAGAAACCAAAAACTCCTCCGGATACCCCATAGCCTTCATTCCAAAACCACCGCCAACATCAGGGTTGGTGACCCTAATTTGCTGACTCTGCAAACCAAGAATCTCTGATACAAATCTCTTATGCACCCAAACGCCTTGGCCACTCACAGAAAGATGTAAACGATTTTTATTCCATTCAGCATAACAACCCCTAGGCTCCATTGAATTAGCAATAATTCTGTTATTTGAGACTTCCATTGAAACAATTTTGTTCGCTTTTTCAAAAATAGCGTTTGTTCTGTTTTCATCTCCAATTTGCCATTCAAAGGCTACGTTGCCTGGAGCCTCTTGGTGTATCGAGTTTTCGCCGGCCTCAAGCTTTGTTGATACAGGTAGGTCTTCGTAATCCACCTCTATCAACTCAGAAGCATCTTTTGCATCCTGTATTGTATCAGCAATTATCAACGCTACAGGCTCTCCCACAAAGCGGACCCTATCCTCTGCCAACAAAGGCCTTTTGGGACAGGCGCCATCGGTTCCATCTCGGTTCTTGACCGTGACACCCACCAGGTCATTTTTAACGCCACGATTCTCTAAATCGGTAGAAGTAAAAATCGCACATACACCATTGGCTTTCTTAGCATCTTCTACATTTAATTCCTTGATTTTAGCGTGCGCAACTTGGGATCTAAAAAAATAGGCAAAAAGTGAACTAGATGGAGTTTGATCGTCTATGTATTTGCCTGTGCCATTCAAAAAACGGTTATCTTCTTTTCTTAAAACTGACTGACTTTTCCCAAACTTTTCCATTGTCGCTTCACATCCAACTTTTCCAACACGCACCTTTGGTACTAAATTCAACGAAAGCAAAGTCAATAGACCAAACGTTAAAATAAATCCAAAACCTTCACTATATCTTTCCATTGCGATTTTTTATAAACTTGATATAGCGCCTACTATCTTTGGAAGTGAGATGTATAACCATGAACAAACCCAAAAAGCTGTACATAAAAACATATGGATGCCAAATGAATGTTTATGACAGTGAGCGTATGTCTGAAGCTCTTGGAGAAGATGGTTACGAAGAAACTCTCAATCCTAGCGAGGCAGATATGATACTCTTAAACACATGTCATATTAGGGAAAAAGCTGCCGAAAAAGTTTATTCTGAGTTGGGAAGATTTAAGGATTTAAAGACGGTCAAACCATCTCTAAAAATTGGTGTGACAGGCTGTGTCGCACAAGCTGAAGGAGACGAGATTATTAAACGCCAACCTCTGGTTGATTTGATCGTTGGCCCTCAAAGTTACCATAAAATCGCAGATTTAGCGGCCAATGCCGTAGATGGCAAAAAACAAGTTGATATAGCTTTTCCAGAAGAGGATAAATTTTCAGTTTTAAAGGGAAAAAGGTCGGCACAAAGAGGGCCCTCAGCTTTTTTAACTGTTCAAGAGGGTTGCGATAAATTTTGCGCCTTCTGTGTGGTACCGTATACACGTGGTGCAGAAAACTCCAGGCCAGTCATTAGGATTATCGATGAAGCCAAACAGTTAGTTCAATCGGGAGTGAAAGAAATAACATTGCTTGGACAAAATGTGAACGCATATCACGGCGATGGTCCAGATGGAAACGAATGGAGTTTGGCAAAGTTAATTTGGGAATTAGAAAAAATCGACGGGTTGGTTCGAATTCGATTTACCACAAGTCACCCAAACGATATGACACCTGATCTAATTGAAGCTCATGGCCAGTGTAAAAAACTCATGCCATATCTCCACTTGCCTGTTCAATCAGGTTCAAACAAGATTTTAAAACGAATGAATAGATCCC
>ENA-OSEY01000764-OSEY01000764.1-marine-metagenome-genome-assembly--contig:-NODE-764-length-22779-cov-4.398511_pt1 | contig 22779 bp, 20 predicted proteins | sample MGYA00248465_ERZ534230 | MGnify/ENA primary metagenome ERZ534230 (study PRJEB26409, sample SAMN06344110) | marine metagenome | isolation source: Sea water from surface | place: Atlantic Ocean:Southern...
GGAGCCTTAAGCAGATTAATGGCAGTCCCTATGTTTTTAACAGCTATGTGGCTGACATGGGTTGTATTCCGTCAAGTTGGATATGAGGGTCTATTTATTCTTTTACTATCTATTTTTTCTATAATAATTGCTTTTATAGCATTAAATTTTTCTTCTAATTTTATCAAGAAAACCTCCGTTGTATTTTCATCTGTCAGTATTTTAATTCTAATTTTCTTTTTGCCTGCTGAAAATAACAATCCTAAGACTTTAATAGAAATTGGCGAGGAGTGGTCAACTGAGCGAGTAAGCCAGTTGAGATTTGAAAAACGAAATATTCTTTTAAATTTTACTGCCGATTGGTGTTTAACCTGTAAAGTGAACGAAAGACTTGTTTTAAATTCGAAGGAATTTATTTCTCTCGTTGAAACTGGAAAAATTGCATATTTAGTTGCCGATTGGACTAAATACGATCCTGAGATTACTGCGGAATTGGAAAAATACAAAAGAGCAGGTGTCCCACTTTATCTATATTGGAGTGAAGGCTCAGATGAAGTAAAAATTCTACCTGCGGTTTTAACAAAAAGTATCTTATATGATAATTTGAAATTATAGTTTGGTATTAATTATAGAAAATTTAAAAAATTTATAAATATGGTTTCAGAGTTCTTAATTAAATACATTTTTTAGGGAGAGATGAATGACTGGTAGAGTAGAAGGAAAAATGGCTTTTATTACGGGTGCCGCACAAGGATTAGGTGAGGCAATAGCTTTTATGCTTGCAAAAGAAGGCTCAAAGGTTGTTCTTGCAGATATTAATGAAGATAAACTTCTTGATGTCGAAAAAAAAATTAATTCCCAATATCCTGATAAGGCTCACTCGGTAAAATTAGATGTTACATCAGAGGATGAATGGAAGCAGACATTGGGTGAGGCTGAAAAATTCATGGGAGGTCTGAATATACTTGTAAATAATGCAGGTATTGGAGGTGGTTCAACAGTTGAAGAAACTGATTATGAAATTTTTAAGCAAGTTATGGCAGTGGATACAGACTCAGTTTTTTTAGGTTGTAAATATGCTATTCCAATAATGAAGAATTATTCACCGGGATCTATAATCAATACATCATCAATATCAGGTTTAATAGCTGGACATAATATGGCGGCATATAACACTGCAAAAGCTGGTGTTTGGATGTTAACAAAGTCAGTGGCTTTACATTGCGCAAGGTCTGCATACAATATTCGGTGTAATTCAATTCATCCAACTTTTATTGATACACCTATACTTGATGCTATGGTAGAGAGATCAAGTTCAGAAAAGGAACAAGTTATGATGAAGCTCGCTCGACAAGTTCCACTTGGTAAGGTTGGTGAACCAGATGATGTTGCATATACAGTTCTATTCTTGGCAAGTGATGAGTCAAAGTTTATAACTGGTGCAGAAATCAAAATTGACGGTGGTATTAGTGCTATGTAATTAATAGGGTCACGATTATGAGAATATTTTTAATTTTTGTTATAAGTTTTTTTATTTTAAAGGGGTATGCGAATAATATGGAAATTTCAGGAATAGATATTACTGAGCTTAATGATAACTTTAAGCCTCAAGATAGTTTTTATGATTATGTAAATCACGATTGGTTGTCAGAAACTGAAATACCGGATGATCAAATAGGTTGGGGCTCTTATATGACACTTAGAGAAGAGTCTTTAAAAAACCAAAATGAACTTATAAAAGCCCTTATTTCGAATAAAGAGAATTTGGTTAAATCCACAGAGGAAGAAAAAATAGCAAATCTTTATTTGAGTTATATCAATCGAGATGCAGTTAATCAGTTGGGTGCAGATCCGTTAAAAAATGATATAGCACACATAAACAATATCCAATCAAAAGATGATCTATGGGAATATTTTTCTGTTTCAGTAAAGAGAGGATTATCTAGCCCAATTTATTTTGCAGTTTATGACGATCTTAAAGATCCTCTTAATTACACAATTTATTTTGGTCAGTCTGGCCTCGGTTTACCAGATAGAGATTACTACTTACTTGATCAGCCGCATTATATTAAAGGAAGAGATGAATATCCGTTACATCTTAAAAATTTATTTAATTTAGCAGGTATAAAAGATGCTGATTTAAAAGCTTCAAATGCTTTTGATGTAGAAAAAGAATTAGCTGAAATTCAAATCAGTAGAACTGAGAGGAGAGATCCTGAAAAAACATACAACCCAATGAATACAAAAGAATTAAGCAATCTCAGTGATGGAAAATTTAGTATCTGGCTTGAGAGTCTTGAAATTCAGTATTTCGATAGGTATATAATCGAATCCCCGAAGTATATGTCTGCCTTGGTTAAGCTAATAGATGAGTATCCAATAGATAAGTGGAAAGATTATTTATTGGCGAGGCTTGTTAAAAGCGCATCCGGTTCTTTATCTGATGATTTTGTTGAAGAGTCTTATAGGTTTTCGAGTATTCTTACTGGTAGAGAGGAGATGCCAGCGCTTTGGAAAAGAAGCGTGGGTCTAGTAAATGGTTTATTAGGCGATGCATTGGGTAAAATCTATGTTAAGAAACATTTTCCCCCTGAATATAAACAAAGGATGGTAAAGTTAATAGATAATCTCTTGGAATCCTTTAAAATTGGTATTGAAGATTTGGAATGGATGAGTGATGAAACAAAAAAAAGAGCTTTAATAAAATTAAAAAAATTAAATGTTAAGATTGGGTATCCTGAGGTCTGGAAAGATTATAGTGGTTTAAATTTTTCTGATAATGATCTTTATGGTAATATCCAAGCTGCTTCAGAATTCAGTTTCAATGATGCATTGGAAAAGCTCAATGAAAAAGTTGATAGAAAAAGATGGGCAATGTCTCCTCAAACAGTAAATGCATATTTCAGCCCAACAAAAAACGAAATTGTTTTTCCGGCTGCATACTTACAACCACCTAATTTTTTTCCTGAAGCAGATGATGCAGTAAATTATGGAGCAATTGGTATAACTATTGGGCATGAGATAAGTCATGCTTTTGACGATAAAGGTTCACAATTTGATGGTGATGGTAATTTAAATAATTGGTGGACTGAAAAAGATAGAGAAATTTTTGACGAGAAAACTAAACGCCTTATTGATCAATATTCATCATATGAAATTACTCCTGGAAACTTTCTTAATGGAGAATTTACTCTCGGCGAAAATATAGCAGATCTTGCAGGTGCAATAGCTTCATTTAGAGCTTATAAAATTTCATTAGCTGGAAAGCCCTCTACTGTCATTGATGGTTTTACGGGAGAGCAAAGATTTTTTCTTGGCTCGGCTCAAGCTGATAGAGTAAAATTTAGAGAGGAAATCGAAGCTATGCGAGTGGCTACTGATCCACATTCACCATCGCGTTATAGAATTGACGGAGTATTTGTAAATATGCCGAGCTTTCATGATGCTTTTGGTACTCAAAAAGGTGATAAGATGTTTAGGAATAAGGATGAAATTATTAAAATTTGGTAGTAAAAAAAGTTTATGAATTCTTTATATTTTTTATTAGATGCAGTTTTAAGGCTATATTTTTGGGTAGTAATTCTTGCAGCTATTTTTAGCTGGCTTGTAGGCTTTGGAATAGTGAATAGGTCTAATCAAATAGTTGCTATGTTCTATGAGGCAATTTGGCAATTAACAAATCCTGTATTCAGTTATTTAAGGAGGTATTTACCTAACCTTGGAGGTATAGATATCTCACCTATAATTGTTTTGTTAGCCATTCAATTTTTGCGATCCCTTTTGGCCGAATATTGGCCTTTGACTTTTTAGGAACTTTTTATGTCAGCAAATATCATCGATGGAAAAGAGGTAGCAAGAAAATTAAGAGATAAGATTTCAAGATCTGTAGAAGAGATAAATAGCGAACATAATATTGTTCCAGGCCTTGCAGTTGTTTTGGTTGGGAATGATCCAGCAAGTGAGGTGTATGTTAGAAATAAAGGCATACAAACAAAAGAAACTGGCATGATATCTTATGAATATAAATTACCAGAAAGTACTTCTGAAGATGACTTACTTGATAGAGTTAAATTATTAAATGATGACCCAAATGTAAATGGCATACTTGTTCAATTTCCAGTTCCAAAACAAATAAGTCAACAAAAAGTTATAGAGACAATCTTACCCTCAAAGGATGTTGATGGTCTTCACCCAATTAATTCTGGCTATCTTAATAGTGGATTAGAGGGACTAGTTCCTTGCACCCCTCAAGGAGCAGCGATTTTAATAAAAGAAACTTGCAAAGATTTAACTGGGAAAAACGCTGTCATTATTGGACGCTCTAATTTAGTAGGGAAACCGGTTACCCAGTTACTGCTCAAAGAAAACTGTACTGTAACAATCTGTCATTCGCGCTCCCAAAATCTTGCAGAGATATCTTGTCAAGCTGATATTCTTGTAGCAGCAGTAGGCATACCGAATTTTGTAAAGTCAAATTGGGTAAAGCCAGGGGCAATAGTTATCGATGTTGGTATAAATAGAATTTTGACAGAGGGTGACAGTGAAAAAAAAACTCATTTAGTTGGTGATGTTGACTTTGAAAATGTCAAAGAAATTGCTGGCTCAATTACTCCAGTTCCGGGTGGTGTTGGACCGATGACAATTGCATGCTTGCTGCTTAATACTTTAAATGCCTTTTGCGATCAAAATGGCATTTTAAGACCAAGCCTTTGAGCTAGTTCTTTTTTAGAAGTTTTAATCTTAATGCATTAAGTTTTATAAAACCATCAGCATCAAATTGATCGAAAACATCATCTTCTTCAAAAGTTACATGTTCTTCAGAATATAGTGAGAGTTCAGACGATCTTCCAACGACGATAGCATTACCTTTATACAACTTAAGTCTAACCATACCTGTCACATTTTTTTGACTCTCATCAATTAAAGCTTGTAACATTTTTCTTTCAGGTGAAAACCAAAAGCCGTTATAAATTAATTTTGCATATCTTGGCATGATTTCATCTTTGAGATGACACGCTTCCCTATCTAAGGTTATTTGCTCCATACCTCTATGAGCTGACAACAATATTGTACCGCCTGGAGTTTCATAGATACCTCTTGATTTCATTCCAATACTTCTATTCTCAACCAAATCAAGCCTCCCAATTCCATTATCACCACCTAGTTTATTTAATCTAGATAGCAATTGCTCGGGATTAAGTTTTTCTCCATTTACAGAAACAGGATCACCTTGTTCAAACTCAATTTCAATGTAAGTTGGCTTATCAGGAGCATCCTCAGGTGCTACAGTTCTCTGATATACATATTCGGGGCATTCTTTCATGGGATCTTCTAAAAGTTTTCCCTCAGAAGATGTATGCAATAAATTTGCATCAACAGAATAAGGATCTTCACCTTTATTATCTTTTGTGATCATAATTTGATTTTTCTCTGCAAACTCTATTAGTTTTTTTCTTGAATTTAGATCCCACTCTCTCCACGGAGCTATAACTTTTATATTTGGGTTGAGACCATAATAAGCCAGCTCAAATCTTATTTGATCATTGCCTTTGCCTGTCGCGCCATGACAAACTGCATCAGCTCCAACTTTGTGAGCAATTTCTATCTGTTTTTTTGCTATCAATGGTCTAGCAATTGCAGTGCCTAATAAATACAAACCTTCATATACAGTATTAGCCCTAAACATTGGGAAGACATAATCTTTTACAAATTCATTTCTCAAATCCTCAATAAATATTTCTTTAACACCAAGATCTTCCGCTTTTTTCTTTGCTTCATCTAGTTCCGCTCCTTGCCCAAGGTCAGCACTAAATGTGACAACTTCACAGCTATATTTTTCCTGCAGCCATTTTAAAATTACTGAAGTATCTAATCCCCCAGAGTAGGCTAAAACAACTTTATTTATATTTTCTTTTTTATTCATAAGTCCCTCAGAAAACCCTATAGACGTCCTATACGCTCACTTTCAAGTTTTGCAAGTTCTTTTTTATATTTTATAGAAGCTTTTTCTTTCTTAGTTTCGCTTTTTAACTGTCCGCAGGCAGCTGAAATATCCCGACCTCTTGGTATTCTTATTGGGCTTGCGTATCCACCTCTATTAATAATATCAGCAAATTTCTCAATTTGATCCCAGTCTGAGCATTCATATTTTGTACCTGGCCAGGGATTAAAAGGTATCAAATTAATTTTTGATGGTATCCCAGAAATTAACTGAATTAAGTCACGAGCCTCTGCTTCACTATCATTAACGCCTTTTAGCATAACATATTCAAAAGTTATCCTTTTAGAATTCTTAACTCTTGGATAATTTTTACAAGCATCAAGGAGTTCTTCTATAGGGTACTTTTTATTAATTGGAACCAGCTCATTTCTTAACTCATTACTAGTAGCGTGTAATGAGATGGCAAGCATTGAGCCAATTTCATTCCCAGCATCCACAATTCTAGGAACAATACCCGATGTTGATAAAGTTATTCTTCTTTTAGAAATCGATAACCCCGAATCACTCGCAAATACATTGATACCATTTTTAACATTGTCAAAATTATAAAGAGGCTCCCCCATCCCCATCATAACAATATTTGTTATATCTCTTTTGCCCTTATTCCACTCGTATAGAGAGTCTTTGGCAATTATTAATTGACTAATTATTTCTTGCGAGGTTAAGTTTCTAACTAACTTTTGCGTTCCAGTATGGCAAAAAGTACAGTTGAGTGTGCATCCAACCTGACTTGAAACACATAATGTACCTCTATCGCCATCAGGAATAAAGACTGTTTCAATTTCAGAATTATCAGGAAACTTTATTAGCCACTTTTGAGTACCATCAGAAGAAATTTCATTCTTAGTTATCTCTGGCCGTGTTAAATCATATTTAACAGATAATTCTTGTCGAAATTCTTTTGATAAATTCGTCATTTCGTCAATTGATTTTGCACCTCGAACATAAATCCAATTCCATATCTGGTTGCTCCTCATGTTCAGTTTTTTCTCAGAAATACCCATAGATAGCAAAATATCACATAGTTCATTTTTATTTAAACCTACTAGACTATTATTCATTGATTTTTTCTCCAGGAAGACTAGGTTTTTTTGAAAAATTACCTAATGATTTAATACGATCATACATAACTATTGCTCCAGCAATTTGTACATTTAAACAAAATTTAGTTGGAATTTTTATCACATATTTACACTTATTAATCATTTCCTCAGATAATGATCCTTTTTCTGGACCAAGAACATAGGCAGCCTGTCTAGGGTGATAAAATTCAGGTAAATTTGTAGCTTCATCAACTAATTCGACACCGACCAAATCGCACTTATCAGGTAATTTTATTTCACTTGGGTTATTCCAATCATACCAGGGTAAATGATTTGGTGCCTTTGATGTATCTGATTTTCCCTCTCGAACAGAATAATGCGCAGATATAGTAAAAATAAACTTTGCTCCAAATGCATGTGCAGATCTTACAAGATTACCCATATTCATAGGTTTAGATATTCCTTCAGCTCCAAATCCAAAATAACCACGCATAGTTATAGCCATAATAGAGTAAACTAACTCGGGCAAGTAACTTTTTATATTCTTGGCATAATCTTTGTTTAGGTTTACGAATAAATAAATTATATTTGGAGGTATTAATGAAAGCACTTTTATGTAAAGAATTTGGTCCGCCAGAAACATTATCTTACGAGGAAATCGATGATCCAGTATTAAAAGATGGTTATGTTGTCGTTGATATTCACTCCGCTTCAGTTAATTTTCCTGATGTCCTAATGATACAAGATAAGTATCAATTTAAACCTCCACTTCCATTTTCACCTGGAGGTGAATCCTCTGGTGTAATTACTGAAATAGGTAATGGTGTTGAAGGATTTAATCAAGGCGATAGAGTTATAGTCTCTTCTGGTTGGGGTAGTTTCGCAGAAAAAATATTAGTTGAGCCAAGTACTCTAACAAAAATTCCTGACCAAATGGATCATAATACTGCCGCTTCGTTTTTGATGACATATGGAACATCTCATCATGCTTTAAAAAATAGAGCAAATATTAAACAGGGAGAATCTTTACTTGTCTTAGGAGCAGCAGGTGGCGTCGGTTTAGCTGCTGTAGAGCTTGGTAAAGCTATGGGAGCAAAAGTGATAGCTGCAGCTTCTTCGGATGAAAAACTTACTATATGTAAAGAGCATGGAGCAGATGAAACTCTCCTCTACCCCTCTGGACCAATGGATAGAAATCACCAAAAAAAACTATCTGAAGATATTAAAGTCTTGACAGACGCACAAGGCGCAGATGTTGTTTATGATCCTGTAGGAGGTGATTATGCTGAACCTGCGCTTAGAGCAACAGCATGGGAAGGAAGGTATCTTGTAGTTGGTTTTGCGGCTGGTGATATACCTAAAATACCTCTTAATCTTGCATTACTGAAAGGTTGTCAGATTGTAGGTGTTTTCTGGGGCGCATTTAAAGGACGTGAGGCTAAGTTGCATAATGAAAATGTAATTGAGCTACTTAAACTATATGAAGATGGATATTTAAAACCACATATTTCCTCTATATATAATCTTGAAGAAGGTGCCAAAGCCATCAGTGATCTTGAGCAAAGAAAAGCAAAAGGTAAAGTTGTCGTTCAAGTAAAAACTTAAGGATCTTATTTTTTTGTTAAAATTTATTTCAAGTCTTCCAAAAAATATTCAAGGTGCTTTTTGGTTAGCATCATCTGTATTTGCTTTTACAGCAATGGCAACTTTAGCAAAATATTTAGGAAATGATTTTCATGCATTTCAAATTTCTTTTTTTAGAGCATTTTTTAGTCTTATAGTGATCATACCATTTTTAATAAAAGCTGGATCTTCCCAGGGTGGTGTAAGAACAAAAGTTCCTTTTTTACAATTAATTCGTGGAACTGTCAGCGCTATTGGAATCATGATGGGTTTCTATGCTATAGTAAATCTTCCTCTGGCAGATGCACAAGCCATACGTTTTTCAAGTTCATTGTTTCTAGTTCCGTTAGCAGCAATTTTTTTAAAGGAAAAAATTGGAATTAGACGTTCGCTTGCAACAGTTGTTGGTTTTACCGGTATTCTAATAATGCTAAATCCAAGCGGTGATTATAACTTTGCTTCATTTATGGCGTTAGGTGCTGCAATAGCTTTTGCTTTTGCAGCCATACTGGTAAATATAGTTTCAAAATACGATGAACCAGTCACTTTGATGTTTTATTCTAATATTGTTAGTGTTTTAATTATGATTGTTCCTGCTTTAATTTTTTGGGAAACTCCAAATTTTCAACAATTAATATTAATTCTTATAATGGCAATTTGTGCGTCTATAGCGCATAACTTTTTTATTCGAGCATATGCTATTGGAGAAGCATCGGTTATTGCTCCCATAGATTATATAAGGTTATTATTTGCAGCAGCTATTGATTTTTTAATTTTTGGAATTATCTTTGGTTTAAATACTTTGTTTGGTTCAATAATTATTATTTTAACATCTTTGTATATATTAAGGAGAGAGGCTAAAGTAAAAGAAAATAAGGAACAAAATTTACAAGAAATTTAATCTTAGGGAGAGTATAATGCAATTAGATGAAAATATTAGTGCTGTAATTACTGGAGGTGCTTCAGGCCTTGGAGAGGCTACAGCTAGAGAGTTAGCAAAACAAGGTGTGAAATGTGCATTATTTGATCTCAATAAAGAGAAGGGAGAAGCTGTTGCTTCTGAAATTAATGGAGTTTTTTGCGAGGCAAATGTTACAGAAGAAGAAAGTGTATTGGCAGCATTTGAGAAAGCTAGAGCATCAATTGGTCAAGAGAGAATTCTCATAAATTGTGCTGGAACAGGAATTGCTGTTAAGACCGCAGCTCGTAATAAAGAGACCGGTGATATAGTTCCTCATCCATTAGATCCATTTAATACTATTATTCAAATAAACCTTGTTGGAACATTTCGCTGTATAGCTCATTCAGCTGCAGGTATGATGACTCTTGATCCAAATACTGATGACGGTGGAAGAGGTGCAATTGTTAATACTGCTTCTGTAGCAGCAGAGGATGGTCAAATTGGCCAAGCAGCATATTCAGCATCGAAAGGTGGTATAGTCGGAATGACACTTCCAATTGCAAGAGATCTATCTCGAGAGGGCATAAGAGTGAATACTATTTTGCCTGGTCTTTTTGATACACCTTTATTTGAGGGTGCCCCGGAGAAAGTAAAACAGGCACTTGGTGCCCAAGTTCCATTTCCATCACGGTTAGGGTATCCCACAGAATATGCACAACTTGCAAGGCATCTATGCGAAAATCATATGATGAATGGTGAGTGCGTAAGATTAGATGGTGCGATAAGAATGGCACCAAGATAAATTAGTATTTTTTTGCCGTTTTATCCATTTCTTTGGCAAGTCTAATATCTAATTCTGTTACACCTCCTGCATCATGAGTTGAAAGAGTAACACTCACTTTATTATAAACATTAAACCATTCTGGATGATGATCCATTTTTTCAGCAATTAAAGCAATTTTTGTCATCCAACTAAATGCGCTTGTAAAGTCTTTGAAAGTATAATTTTTTTCAATTGAATCACGACCACGTGTTTTTTTCCAATCTTTTAATGATTTTAAAAATTTGTTTCTTTCTTTACTTTCAAGCTTCGTTAGCATTTTGAACTCCATAAAATATTATACAAACCAGTTTAACAATTTTATTGTTGGGGTTGAAATCATAAATTATTATAATATATTCTTAATTAAGTTAATTAATTATTTTGGAGTTAAAAATGAATGATTTCAATCGTGCTAGTACTGCATCTAGAGCAACTGATCAGGCTTATATAGATGAGGGTCTTAGGGCCCATATGCTAAGAATATACAACTACATGGCAGCAGCTTTATCACTGACAGGTATTGTTGCTTGGTTTGGAGCATCCTCCGGGCTTTATCAATCTCTTGCTGCTTCACCTTTGATTTTTGTAATTATGTTTGCTCCATTGGGTGTGGTTTTTTATTTTGCTTCTAAAATTAATACTATGAGCGCTTCAAAAGCCCAATCTGTTTTTTGGGTTTTTGCAGGATTAATGGGTCTTTCATTGTCTTATATATTTCTTGCATATACTGGTGCAGCTGTTTTTCAAGCTTTCTTTGTTACGGCAGGAGCTTTTGCTGGTTTGAGTATATGGGGTTATACAACGAAGAGAGATTTATCCGCAATGGGTGCATTTCTTGTAATGGGCTTATGGGGTTTAATTATTGCTTCAGTAGTAAATCTGTTTGTGGGTAGTGGTCAAATGTCATTTATTATTAGTATTTTAGGTGTTCTCATATTTGCAGGTCTCACTGCTTGGGATACTCAAAAACTTAAACGAGATTGGTTAAATCGAGTTCAATATAGTGGTCAAGAAATTGCAGAAAAGTCAGCTATAATGGGAGCTCTTACACTATACCTAGATTTTATTAACTTGTTCCTTTTCATTCTTCAATTTATGGGAAGAAGAGATTAGTTACAATTCAAATTAAAAAGATTGATTAAATATCTGGGAGCATTTTATGAATAAAAATTATGAAAGCTCCACAGATTTTCTTTTGGTAAATCAAGAAGATGATACTTTAACTATTACATTAAATAGACCTGAAGCTCTTAATGCTTTTAGGCCTGAAATGTTAGTTTCCATAAGAGAAACTGTTATGAGAGTTGAGGAAGATCAAAATATCTCAGTGATAATAATCGATGGTGCAGGAAAGGCTTTTTCTGCTGGAGTTGATTTAAAAGTACTTCAAGGGTTTAATCCTAGTGCAGGAAAAATAGGGGACTTATTTGATAAGCCTGCAGCTTTAGCATGGGATACATTAAGAAAAAGCCGATGTCCAATAATCGCAAAAGTGCATGGCGCTTGTTTCACAGGTGCACTTGAAATGGCATTACATTGTGATTTTATCTATACAACCAAAGATACAAAATTCGGAGACACTCATGCAAAATTTGGCTTACGACCAACATGGGGTATGTCTCAAACCCTAGCCCAAGCAGTTGGCATAAGAAAAGCAAAGGAAATGTCCTTTTCTGCTCGAACAGTTCTCGGTGACGAGGCGGCAAGATTAGGTCTTGTTAATGAAGCAGTTGATGATAAAACTGCTCTTGATGATTTAGTCAAGAAAAGAGCCTCTCAAATTGCTTCAAATTCTCAAGGATCGGTTTCAGCTTTAAAGGATCTATACAATGTTGCTCAATCTGGTTTATCTATGGATCAAGCTTTAAAAGAAGAAATAAAGAGAGAATATCCTGAAATTAAAGATACTACTGAACGACTAGCAGGTTTTAAAAAAGATTAAGAATATGCGTCTAAAAGGAAAGAAATGCATTGTTACTGGAGGCTCAAGTGGTATAGGCAAGGCAACTGTTAAAAGGTTTATTGCTGAAGGGGCTGAAGTTCTAATTGCAGATATTGATATTGAGGAATCAAAAAAACTAGCTGAAGAAATAGGTGATGGTGTTCATTTCATCAAGTGTGATGTCAGACTTGAAAATGACATTATATCAGTCTCAAAAAAAGCATACAGTATTTGGAAGAAAGTTGATGTTCTAGTAAATAATGCTGGATCTGAGTTAAATCAATCTTATGATAAGATGACTGAGAAAGAATGGGATAAAGTTCTTGATACTGATCTTAAAGGACCTTGGTTGATGTGTAAGCATATTGTACCAAAGATGGTTGAAACAGGATCTGGAAGTGTTATCAATATATCTTCACTAAATGGTTTAGTTGGTTTTCCTCTCTCCACAGCTTATGGAAGTGCAAAGGGAGGATTGGTAGTATTTACTCGAGATATGGCTATAGAATTAGCATCAACGGGTGTAAGAATTAATTGTGTCTGTCCAGGCGTTATACAAACTGGGATGATGGAGCGATGGACAGATCTTATGCCCAATAAAGCCGAGGCACAGGAGATGTTAAGGAACACCATGCCAATTGGAAGAATGGGGACAGCAGATGAAGTTGCCGGTGCAATTTTCTTTTTTGCTTCAGATGACTCTAGCTTATGTCAAGGATCTGTTTTGAGTGTTGATGGTGGATTTACCGCACAATAGGCTCAAACTAAAGCGAAGTATAAGATTTATAACTTTTTTATGACCATGGTTTATTTCACTGATTTCTTAATATTTATATTAGTAAATAATAGGTTAAGCTTATGATTTTTAATTGCACTAGCATAAATAGATCGAGTTAAAATAATTGATCTAAGAAAAATCCTTCAATTTAAATGATATACATATCTGTAATTGTGCCATTATCTGAGCCTGATAAATTTAGAACATCATCTATACCAAAAGATATAGCAAACTCTGAGAAGGTTAGATCAACCCCCTCTAAGCCATTAGTTACATTACCACCCATATTGAAGGTAAAATTATCTGCACCATTAATTGTGATAACTTTGTTATTTTCAAATGTTAGACGTGTTGCGTCTTTTGTCCATAGTGTTTTAACAATCTTAGTATTAGCTGCAATTTGAATAATATTCGAACCACTAGTATCAATGATTTCTATAGAGCTTTCCCTGGGCAGTAAATTGGAAATAAAATAAATATCATTACCGTCCAGGCCCCTTAAAGTTTTTGCCTGACCATCAGCTATAATAATATTATTACCACTAGAAAAGTTCAATGTACCTGACTTTGCTGTTTCAGAAAATGAAGTTAAAATATTTCTAGAAGGATCGATTTTACTTGATAAAGAATATTTTGATTGAATTGCTGAAATAATTTGATCGCTGAATTGAAGTTTTTCAATATTTACCAGAGTATCTGTTCCCTCATCAGCGAGATCTGACGATTCAGGAGTATGCCTTACTATTAAAGTTCCATCATCACTGTAAATTAAATTATAGGATTCATATGTATCTCTAAAAATTGCTATGTCAATTCCTGTACCGCCATCTATCATATCATCTCCAGCACCACCCTCGATTAAATCGTTACCGCCATACCCAAAGGCTATTTCATTACCTTCTCTTAGAATTATGGTGTCATTACCAGGATAGCCATGCACTTTGGTATAAGGTGCAAATATTTTAAGACCAGCATCTTTACCTTCAGCAAGATAGTGCGCAAGCCCATTATCGTAAATGGCGTCATCAACTAATTTTTTAGCATCGAGATTTTCATTTAGATAATACTTTTCATTAAAACCTGGAGCACCCTGGTTAGCAGTCAATTTTAAAAAATCTGGTCCTGTCCCAATTCTTTTATCAACTTCATACAAGTTAAAAGAAATTGTTGTCTCATTTTGTTCACTATTACCAAAAGACTCAAAACTTATATATTCTAATTTTCCATCTTTATCAAAATCACCATAAGCATGGGGTTTACCTTTAATCTCCTCCGATTTTATCTCTTGAATAGAAAATCTTGCGGCACCATCATTTATGTATATTAGAGAGGTACCTGAACTCCTAGATCCCGCAATATCAAAATGGCCATCATCATTTACATCAATTATTTGCCATGGTTCTACCCAAGTTAACCTTCCATTATATGCATCCAAAAAAGGATCATCTGTAATTTGATTTGTGATATCAATAAATTGTCCAGTTCCATCATTTTGGTTTATTTGTAAATATGAGCCTGCATAATAGGGTTCGTATCGTGTCCATAAGATAGCAACATCTTCATCATTGTCATGATCAAAATCATGAATAAGAGTAACTAAATGCATTTGATTATCAACACCATAAATTGAGTCAGGCATTTTAATTATCTTTGTTTCAGAAAAATTTCCTTGATCATTTATAAATAATTTACTTGATGCGCTTCCATGACCAAAACCAATTAAAAGGTCATCAAATCCATCATTGTTGGCATCGAATAATTCTGAATCAAGATGCAAATTTTTTGCAATACCACCATTGATATGATCTGTCTTTTCTTTATTTTCCAATGGCCATCTTTGGATTTTTTTATAAATATCTTGTCTATTCAAATAAAAGGTACCATCGTTATTTTGAATTAATTCATAACCACCATCTGACTTCATTCTCCCAATATATATGTCGTCTAATCCATCTCCATTAATATCACCTGTGGCCATTGAATGCGCATCCTCTGCAAGTGGAAAATCAACAGTCGAGTCAGGCAGATTTGGAAAAATATCAATAGCCTCAACTCGATTATAGATATTTTGTGTTAACCTTATTTGTGAGTAAGGTTTTAGAGTCAAATCTTTAACTCCAGCATCATTATGGATGTTGGCACTCACAAATGCATCTGAATCTGTTGCTTTGAGATAAATAGGTTTGGTTCTTCCAGCTGTGTTAGCTATTGGCATAAAACTATTGATCTCTTCATTATATTCTAATGACCCATTATTTACTGTTAACGCAATGAATGGAGTATATGTCGAGTAATTTCCAACTTGGGCATAGCCTTTTGCTATTGGAAAGATTATATCTTTATCACCGTCGAGATTTACATCAAAAAGAAATACTTTTTGCGTAAACCATCCCAATAGCTGTTCAGGGTAAGTTACGCCTGCATAAGTATATTCTTCTGTTCTTGTCGAGTCTTTAAAGCTATAAACTTCCTTTATTAATGTTGATTTAATTTTACTTGATAAATATGAAGTATCGATAATTCTATTATCTTCCATAAATTCAACATACCTACCACCGATAATAATATCCTTAAATCGTGGTCCAATTACATGAATTTCATCGTCAACTAAAGAGACGGTATAATCTTTTGAATTTCCTGCAGCATAAGAAACCCTGTCATCCCCTCCACCCATGTAAAGAATATTGTTGCCACCATTAGCGAAATACCTTTCATATTCATGAGTACCAAAGAAAGTATCCCCTTTACCACTACCATGAATTGTTTGGATACCAGAAAGTTCATCTATTGTACCAAAGCCATCTTCAGACCAGCCTTCTTTTAAATTTATTGTTACACCAACATTAGCTTGCCAAAGTGCATAACCAGTATTCTTACCTGATATATTATCTCTGCCAGGACTAGAAATGATTGTATGTTGTGCTCCAGCATTAGTGACAGTATCGTCTCCCTCTTCAGGATAGATATTAACAACATCGGTAGCTAATTTTGAAACATCAATTAAATCATCTTTCTTTGTTCCAAAATAATCGGTCAATTGTTCTACTCAACAATACTTAATTTTTTATTTTTAAAATAATTAAGCAAATATATTAAATTTTTATTTCTTTTTAAGATTTGTCCTGAAGTAGATTTAATAATCCACTTTTCGTCAGTTCTTTTGATTTTATGATTTTTGATGATTTTGTATAGTGGCATTTCACTAGCATGCCTATAAATTGAAAAAATTGTTTCATTCATAGAATTATCAATTGCATAATCTTTCCATTTGCCAGAAGAAACTCCTGTACCATAAAGAGATAGAATTAAATATAACTCTTCTTTTGAAAAGAAATTTTGCTTCTCTCTCTCTGATAAATATGCATTACCTGTAATGGTTTTTGTTCTATTCATTTAAGTTCTTTTATTAAAAGCTAACCGTAATTTCGTCATAATTACAACATCTTATTGCCAAACAATTATATATACTTGTAATTGAGTAACTATCTTAAGTTGAATTCAACTTTTGATATTAAAAAAAAGTTTCCCTCCGAAACTCATAATTTTTTAAGCGACTTCGTAGCCCTTCTGAAGTCGCTTTTTTTATCAATTAATTTAATAATTTCTGGCACTCAATGAATCTTTTGGTGGTGCAAATTTTGTCAGGTCAATTCCTTTTACAGCTGTTTTATATTCTTCAATCGATGGTGTTCTCCCAAGAATTGTTGAAAGAACAACTACTGGAGTCGAAGCTAAAAGTGACTCACCTTTTTTATCTTCTGCATCCGCAACAACTCTTCCTTTAAAAAGACGGGTTGATGTTGCCATGACAGTATCACCTTTTTTGGCTTTTTCTTGATTTCCCATACATAAATTACAACCAGGTCTTTCAAGATATAAAATATTTTCATATTCAACACGAGCAGAGTCTTTTGGCGACTCATCATCAAACTCAAAACCGGCATATTTTTGTAGTATATCCCAATCACCTTCTGCTTTTAATTCCTCAACAATGTTATAAGTAGGTGGAGCAACAACAAGTGGAGCATTAAAACTAACTTCACCCTCACTGATTTCAATATTTTTAAGCATACGAGCAAGAATCTTCATATCACCTTTGTGAACCATACATGAGCCAATAAAACCTAAATCTACTTTTTTGTCTGCAGTGTAATATGAAATAGGTCTAATAGTGTCATGTGTATAGCGTTTAGAAATATCCACATTATGAACATCAGGATCAGCAATCATTGGTTCGTTTATTTTATTAAGATCAACAATAACCTCAGCAAAATATTTAGCATTATTATCAGGCGCTAAAGCAGGTTTTTCACCTGTCTTAATTTGATTAATTCTATCATCGGCTATATTAATTAGACCGGCTAAGGTCTTTTCCTTGTTATCCATACCTTTTTCGATCATGATTTTAATACGTGACTTTGCTATCTCTAATGACTCTATAAGAGTTGAGTCCTTTGAAATACATATTGACGCTTTTGCCTTCATTTCAGCTGTCCAGTCTGTAAATGTAAACGCTTGATCAGCAAGTAAGGTCCCAATATGAACTTCAATAATACGCCCTTGAAAAACATTTTCATCACATTGCTCTAGCATTTGTGCTTGTGTAGCATGAACAACATCTCTGAAGTCCATGTAATTTTTCATATTCCCTTTAAAAGTAACCTTAACTGTTTCAGGAATTGGCATTGTAATTTCTCCTGTAGCCAATGCCAAAGCTACAGTTCCTGAGTCAGCACCAAATGCTACTCCTTTTGACATTCTTGTATGTGAGTCACCGCCAATTATAATAGCCCAATCATCAACAGTTATGTCATTGAGGACCTTATGAATCACATCAGTCATTGCATGGTAATTTTCTTTAGGGTCTCTTGCAGTGATAAGCCCAAAATTATTCATGAAACTCATTAACTTCGGAATATTTTTTTGCGCTTTTGAGTCCCATACAGAAGCGGTATGACAACCTGATTGGTATGCACCGTCAATATTAGGTGATATTTTAGTTGCCGCCATAGCTTCTAGTTCCTGAGTTGTCATCAGTCCAGTAGTATCTTGAGAACCAACAATATTGACTTTTACTCTAACATCAGAACCACTATGTAATACTACCTTATCTTGCAAGCCTACCGCATTTTTATTAAATATTTTCTCAACAGCGGTAAGCCCTTGTCCCTTGTGTGAAATAATTTTTGAAGGGGCATAAACAGATTTTAATTCTAAACCAAGGGTATTGCATGCAAAAGCTTGTAATTTTTTACCAAAAACTATCGCATATGATCCCCCAGCTTTCATAAATTCTATTTTTTGCGGAGTGAAAGAAGCAGAAATATCAGTAAGTTCAATTTCTTCTTTTTCATCATAAAGCTTTTTTGTTTCGGTATTTATTGTTAATACTGTACCAGTTTTTACTGAATAAATTTCTTCGAGGATTGGGTTTCCATCCTTATCAATTATATACTGACCATTATCATCAGTTTTTTTTACCCAGTTTTTCAAGTCAATTCCTATCCCGCCCGTAACATCAACTGTGGTAAGAAAAATTGGCGATATTCCATTTGTTCCAGCCACAATTGGTGAGATATTCACAAATGGGACATATGGACTTCCTGGTTTGCCTGTCCATAAAGCAACATTATTTACACCTGACATTCTTGATGACCCAACACCCATCGTTCCTTTTTCTGCAATTAACATTATCCTCTTATCTGGGTGGGCGCTTTGAATATTTTTTATATCAGCTTGTGCTTCAGCTGATATCATACATTTACCATGTAACTCTCTATCAGATCTAGAATGAGCATCTGTTCCTGGAGATAGTAAGTCAGTTGATATATCTCCTTCAGCTGCTATGTATGTTACGACTTTAATTTTTTTATCAATGTCAGGAAGTTTTGTAAAAAATTCCGCTTTAGAATAGCTTTTTAAAATTTCCTTTGCAATTGTATTGCCAGATTTATAAGATTTTTTGAGACGATTTGTATCAGACTCATAGAGAAAAACCTGTGTTTTGAGAACTTCGCCTGCCTGTTGTGAGTATGAAGCGTCAGTATCTAAGGCAATATCTAAAAGTACCTCAATTGAAGGGCCACCTTTCATATGCGCTAATAATTCAAGAGCGAACTCAGGTGATATTTCTTTAACAATATTTTTACCAAGAACTATATTTTTTAGAAATTGTGCTTTTACTAGAGCAGCACCAGTTGTTCCAGGAAGTATGTTGTAAATAAAAAAATTAAGAGAATCCTCTCTGTATATATTCTTATTATCTTTAATTTGCGAAACGATTTCATTGGTTAGGGTTTCATCATCAATTGGTTTTGGGTTTAAACCCATTGCTTTTCTTTCTTCAATCTCTTCAAGATATGATTTATAGAAACTCATAAAATTTTCTTTCTTTTATTAATAATTAACGAAATATACTATTCTCAATTTGGATGTCAAATTTAGGTCAAAAAATATTGTTAACAATGGTTTACAGATGAGTCGTTTTCTACCGCTTATAATTTTCTTAAGTATAATTGCACTTTTTTTGTTTGGAACCTTTAAAAAAAATACGAGGTCAATACCCTCTCCTTTAATTGGTAAGGAGGTACCATTAATTGATCTGGAAACATTATTTTATCAACGATTTGAAGAAACCTCGGTAAAGGAAATTTTAAGAAATGATAACATAAAACTAATCAATTTTTGGGCGTCATGGTGCCAACCATGTGAAGTCGAGCACCCAATTTTGATGGGCTTAAGTAAAAAGTCAGATCTCATAATCATCGGTGTAAATTATAAAGATACAGAATCTGGCTCTGAGAGATTTTTAAATGAAAAAGGTAATCCATATGACATAATTTTAATTGACGATAAAGGGTCCTTTGGAATTGAAATGGGATTAACTGGAGTTCCAGAGACTTTTGTTATTAATAATAAAGGAAAAATAATTTATAGAATAGTTGGTCCTATAAATAATGAAACTAAATTCTGACTAAATAATCTCACCATATGCAAAATCTTTATCACTCATTTTTATTAGTGCTAATACTTTTTGACCACTTTCTATTTTTTTTCCAAGCAATTTTACAGGAGCAAACTGACTCGAATAACCACGATTGTTTTTCTCTACAAATACCTCGATCGTTTTTCCAACCAGTTTTTTTATATGATTATCTTTTCTTTTTTTTGCGACTTCTCTTAAGATCTTAGATCTTTTCTTTATTATTTTAATGTCATTTTGTGGCATTTTAGCAGCAGGTGTTCCTGGCCTAGGTGAAAAGGGAAATGCGTGTATCCAATCTAATTGGCATTCTTCTATTATACTAATCGTGTTTTGAAACATTTCATCTGTTTCAGTTGGAAATCCAGCAATAAGATCAGCACCAAATGAGATATCAGATCTTTTAGATTTTAGTTTATTACATAACCCAATTGCATCTTCTCTTGAATGTCTTCTTTTCATTCTTTTCAATATTAGATTATCACCAGATTGAATTGACAAGTGAATGTGCGGCAATAACTTATTACTGTGTGCAAAAAGTTCGATTAGTCTGTCATCAAATCCTATTACATCCATTGAGGAAAGACGCAGTCTTTCAAGATTTTGTACTTTATTTAATATATATTCAATTAAAGAACTCAGATTAGTATCATTATTATGATCTTTATTCCAAGAGGCGATATCAACACCAGTTAGAATTATTTCTTTATGCCCACAATTGATAAGATTTTTGATTTCATTAGCAATTTGCTCTTTTGATTTTGATCGCAAATGACCCCTCCCATATGGTATTACGCAAAAAGTGCACCTATGATTACAACCATTTTGTATCTCAACAAAAGCACGAGTTTTACTCTTAAAACTTGATGAAAGAGAATTCAATGGATCATCATTGGTCATTATGTCAGAAACTAGTTTATTATTATTCCTAAACAAATGTTTTGAGATATCTCTTTTTTCTGAATTTCCAATAACTTTATCAACCTCGTTCATATCTGTGAAAAGTTCTGGATCTATTTGAGCAGCACAACCTGTTACAACAATTTTAGTGTTTGGATCATCTTTCCTTTTTTTTCTAATAGAATACTTAAGTTGTCTTACAGACTCTTCTGTTACTGCGCAACTATTATACACAGTTATATCTTTTATACCTTCTTTGTTAAGGTTTTGTTGAATTATTTCTGATTCATATGTATTAAGTCTACATCCGAATGTAACAATCTCTGGTTCTTTAGGCATCTATAAATCCGACAAATCAATATTTAAAATTTCATTTAATTCGTAAGGACCTGTCATTACAATATTGTTGTCATTTTTCCAAGAAATATTTAAATCACCACCAGAAAAACTTACTTTTGCATTACGATTTGTGATCCCTAAACTAGCAGAAGCAACCGTTGTTGCACATGCTGCAGATCCGCATGCCTTTGTTATACCTGTACCTCTCTCCCAAACATCAATATAGATATGGTCTTTATCGATTAATTCAGCAAATGATACATTTACTCTCTCACTAAACATATTATGGTTTTCGATATAAGGGCCCATTTTATCAATTTCAGGCTTCTTTTTATTAAAGAAAAATATTGCATGCGGGTTTCCAACATTGACAGCACTGAATTTAGGTAAATCAAAATCAGATGGTTCTAGTTTAATAGATAAGGTATTTTCGGTTGGATTAGAAAGCGGAATTTCTGACCAATCAAATAAAGGCTCACCAATATTAACAGAAATATCATTTTCATACCTCCAGCATTCAATATTTTTATCTATTGTTTCAATTATAACTTTATCTTTTTTTGTCTCACTTAATATTAAATCTCCAACACATCTTAGAGCATTTCCACACATTCCAGATGTAGTTCCATCAGCATTCCAAAAATTTATTTTACAATGACCACCTTTAGTTGCTGTTTCAATTGTAATAAATTGATCAAATTTGTAATCAGTAGTATACCTTTGCAGGTTTCTAATTAATCTCTTGTCAACATTGAGCTCTTTATTCCGTGAGTCATGAAATAAGAATGTGTTTCCAGCACCATTCATTTTTTTAAATTCAAAAATATTTTTATTTTTCATAATCATATATGTCTTATAGAACTGAATTTAATTTTTTACTACTTAATTGATTGACTTGACTAATACTAAGGAGAAGTTCTATATAAGTTCACTTTTAATTTAAAAAAGTAGAAATAACGGTTCACAATGAATCGCCATCCGTCAACGAGGGTTCGTCCACGGATGTTTTTGTTGTTTAGTAAGAATTTTTGAAAGGAAAATTATGGCTGTTAAAATTAGACTAGCTAGAGGTGGTTCAAAAAAGAGACCTTATTATAGAATTGTTATAGCAGATATTAGAGCACCGCGAGATGGAAGGTATATAGAGAGAGTTGGATCTTATAATCCCCTTCTTCCAAAAGATCACGAAGATAGAGTTAAACTTGATGTAGATAGAATAAAAGATTGGCTTTCTAAAGGGGCAAAGCCTACAGATAGAGTTTTAAGATTCTTAGATGCTGAAGGAATATTAAAGCGTGAGCCAAGAAATAATCCTCAAAAAGCTGTACCTAAGAAAGAACCTGAAGAGGTAACGGCTGAAGCAGAAACTGAGTCTCCAGCCGAAGAGGTACCAGCCGAAGAGGCACCAGCCGAGGAAGCATCAGCCGAAGAGGCACCAGCCGAGGAAGCATCAGCCGAAGAGGCACCA
>ENA-OSEY01000765-OSEY01000765.1-marine-metagenome-genome-assembly--contig:-NODE-765-length-22763-cov-3.412325_pt1 | contig 22763 bp, 20 predicted proteins | sample MGYA00248465_ERZ534230 | MGnify/ENA primary metagenome ERZ534230 (study PRJEB26409, sample SAMN06344110) | marine metagenome | isolation source: Sea water from surface | place: Atlantic Ocean:Southern...
TTTAATTTTAAAAGAGGGAGAAAAAGGACTGACACTTCAACGCTACAAAGGCCTTGGAGAAATGAACCCTGATCAACTTTGGGAAACAACCCTTGATCCCGATGCTCGAACACTATTACAAGTCAAAATAAATGATGCAGCAGAGGCTGACGATTTGTTTACCAAGTTAATGGGTGACGTTGTAGAACCGAGGCGAGAGTTTATTCAAAGCAACGCCTTAACTGTGGCTAATTTAGATTTTTAGATGTAACTTTCTTTTTGAGCTGCGTTTTTCATAATTTCTAAAAATTTGTCTATATCACCTAATGAACGACTCCAATCTACGATAAAACGGGCCACTACGGGTGTGTCATCACTTACTCCATCTATCTCAGACCAAGTATAATACTCTAAACCCATAGCAAATGCCTTTCTATGCATATATGCAGGCATTTTCACAAAAATTAGATTTGCCTTTGGTTCAACTAAAAACTCGACTTGTTTAATTTTCCTTAATCCCGCTATTAGTCTTGAGGCTGCTTTATTCGCTCGTCCTGCTAGCTCTATCCACAAATCATTCTCCAAATAGGCCAACATTTGAGCAGAAAGGTAACGATGCTTAGAAAATAAGTGAGCCGCTCTTTTTCTTCGTAATTCAAACTCCCAAGCTTTTTGGGGATCAAAAAATATGACACCTTCTACACCCATCAAGCCATTTTTTGTACCACCAAAGCTCACAACATCTACTCCAGCTTTCCAGGTCATTTCTGCAGCGGTACACCCAAGTGAAACCAGTGCATTTGCAAAACGCGCACCATCCATGTGGACGGGCAGTTTAAATTCCTTAGCAATTTGGGTCAGTTCATTGATTTCATTTAATGTGTAAACTTGTCCTTTTTCAGTAATTTGGGTGATCGATACCGGGCCTCTTTGTGGGCCATGAACACCTCTAGACTCTTCGGCTTGTATTGATTTTTTTAATTCCTTTGGATCTATTTTATCACTATCACCAACAAGAGTTAGCTTCGCTCCAGAAAAGAACTCAGGTGCGTTACATTCGTCCTCATGTATATGCGACACTGGACTGCAAAAAATCGTTTGCCAAGGCTCACACAAGGTCGAAAGCGCAAGTGAATTTGCTGCTGTTCCAGTTGAAACTAAATAAACTGCTGCTTCAGGAGCCTCAAATACATTTTGGATCAAATGCCGAACTTTTGTCATTTGACCATCTTCGCCGTAGCTAGGCTGGTAACCTTTGTTCGCTTCAACTAGAGCATCCAGAACCTGCTGAGGAACGGGGCTATAGTTATCAGATGAAAAAATCATCTACACCTCTTCTTCCCATAAGTAATCTTCCCATTCATCCTCGTTTACTTCAAATTCTGCAATAGTTTTATTTTGTACTGAAACATTTGCTTCATGGACAGTTTTTGACGCTCCCGAAACGAGTGGATGCCAATTATAAAGCTCTTTTCCTTTCCAGACGAGGTAATAAGCACAGGTTTTAGGAAGCCAGTATGCATGTTCACTGATATTTTTTGGAGTCAGCACTATACATTCTGGCACAAATTGATGACGGATTTTGTACTGGCTGCATTTACAACTTTCATTATCAAGTAATCTACATGCTATTTTTGTATAATGCACTTCACCGGTTTCATCATTTTCCAGCTTATTAAGGCAACACTTTCCACATCCATCGCAAAGGGCTTCCCATTCCACTTTGGACATCTCAGACATTTGTTTATTTTTCCAGAATTCCTGCTGAATTCCTTCTTTTTGCAAACGATTTTTCATTTCAAGCTTTTCAGTATTTCTCTTGCCTTTAAGCTATCCTGATCCATTTGGGCTACAAGGTTTTCTAATGAATCAAATTTTATTTCAGGTCGCATAAAATCTACTAATGCAACTGATAGAGTAGCACCGTATAAATCACCTGAGAAGTCAAAGACAAATGTCTCTAAATTAGGAGTGTTTTCACCAAACATCGGTCGAACACCAAGGCTAGCAACTCCATTATAAGAACCAACATGCTCTCCATTCAAGACATCTACTAAGACAGCATATACCCCTAAATGTGGTAAATGGAGACCATCCAAAGACATATTAGCTGTAGGGTATCCAAGTTCCCGCCCCCTTTGCTCACCCCCTATCACTAGACCTTCTATCCTATGCCAATGCCCTAATTGTTTTGCAGCATCCTTTGGCCGACCTTCAGCTAAAGCGTTTCTTATAGAAGTGCTGGAAACCTGACCTATTTCAGTCTCCATTAGTTCAGCTATTGTTACCTCAAAACCCATAGAGCTACCCAATAAAATTAAATCTTTGACTGTCCCTACCCGACCTTTACCGAAACAAAAATCTTCGCCAACAACAAGATGACGCAGGCCCAAACCTTTACTTATGACTTGGTCGGCAAATTCAAATGGCGTTAACGACGACAATGTTTTATTAAAATTCAGCTCATATAATTTTTCAACATTCATTTTATTCAAACGTGTTGCTTTTGCATCAGAACTCATTAAACGAAAATTTGGGCCCTCTGGAAAAAAATATGATCTTGGATGAGGCTCAAAGGTCAAAACACCCAATGGGGATTTATTTTTGCAGCCCCATTGCCGCGCTATTTCTATAACATGCTGATGGCCTATGTGAACGCCGTCAAAATTTCCAACAGCGACGCTGGCTCCTTTATCACTTGATTTAACAAATTGATAATCACGAATAATTCTCATGATTTTCACGTATCTCGCAAATCATTGTAAAACAAGTTTGAATTTATTTAATCAGTCGAATTCAGTCAAACTTTCTACTTGGAGCTAGGACTATCGCCTCACCAACCAGTACGTTTTTCCCGTTTACTTCACAACGACAATCCAACTTAACTCGCCGTTTATCAATTACCATATCTACGACTTTAACTTCGGCATGAACCAAATCGCCAGGTCTTACAGGAGCTAAAAACTTTAAGTTCTGGCTCATATATATAGTGCCATGACCAGGAAGCTGCTCTCCTATAACTGCGGAAACCAATCCTGCAGTTAACATACCGTGAGCTATTCTTCCTTCAAAAATTGTATCCCTTGCGTACTCATCGTCTAAATGAACCGGATTATGATCTGTTGAGATTTCCGCGAATTGCTCAATATCCCTATCAGTTATTACCTTTCGAATATACCGGGTCATACCCATTTCGATATCTTCTATACATATTGTTCCTCGCGGATTGTTATCAAGCATCAGGATTTCACCAATAGGTAATTTTATTTAATTTAAATGCTTGTATATGAAATATAATTACTTTGCAACTGCGGTATTATATGATTTGCTCAATGCTACCTTAAGTACCAATAGAAAAAGCCGGGTTAAGTTTTTGCTCTTTTAAATACTGCTCCAAAAGCACTTGATCTGGTTGCTCTTTAGTCCCGGTTTCTAATGCAGCTAAACCCCCAGTTATAAATAAGCTATCAATACCTTCTTTTTCAGCACCCAAAATGTCTGTTGTTATTCCATCACCAATGGCGAGGATACGGTCATCATTTATTTGAACCCCAGTAGAAGAAAGTCGCCGTCTAGCTAAGTCATATATAGGTTGAAATGGTTTTCCAAAATATAGGCTTTCTCCCCCCAAATCAGTATACATCTTAGCCAAAGCGCCAGCACACCATTCTCTAATATTACCTCGATCAACAATAATATCTGGATTTGCACAAAGAAGCTTTAAGCCTCGCTTTCGGGCAAACTCGAAGTCTGAAAGATAAACATCTAAATTTTCTAGACTATTAAAAGGGCCCGTACAAACAATTCCTTCTGCTTCAGCGATTGGCACGCGCTCAATACTAACAGGCCTTTTTACGACGTTAAGTGGATCAAAAAAATTTTCTTCATAAGGTGTTCCAATAAAATAAATTTTATTTCCAACAATACCTTGAAACATTGCCATTCTGGCACTGTCACCAGATGTAGCTATTAGATCCCAAGCCTCAGGATCAACTCCAAATTTTATTAACTGTTTTTCAACACCCGACCGTGGTCGAGGAGAGTTGGTAACCAAAACAACTTTACCACCATTGGCTCTGTATTTTTTTAAAGAATCATTAGCGTTGGTATAGGCTTTAATGCCATTATGTACGCATCCCCATAAATCGACAAACAAAGCATCATATCTATCAGACACATCATCTAATGATTCTATCACTGCCGTCAAAAAACTGTCCTTAAATATTCTAAATCTTTAAATTCGGTATTATCTGCTTTTTGCGACTTACCACTCCGGGCAACAGAACCGAATTATCAGACACATTCACGCCAAAAGATTTTTCAGCCACTTTTTTGACACTTTTATTTGGAACAAACAACGTAGATTCTTCTCTGAGTATATCAACAACAAAAAATAATACATGGTCGACAGAGTCTTCCGCACATACAGTTTCCATTGCCTCAATTAAACTACTCTTTCTTCTAAATATCATATCCGGCTCTGTTGTTTCCAAAACTGATACACGAAACATCAAGTCAGCTATTGGATATTTTTTTGAGTCCATTCTGAGCAACTGCGCATCTGAGAAATCTGAAACATCTGATTTAGCCCGAAATAATTCGGAGGCATAATCTGATACATCGATTTTTAAGTCTTTAGCCAGCCTCTCCGCAACTTCACGATCTCTTCTGGTAGTAGTTGGACTTCGGAATTCTAAAGTGTCCGATATTATACAGGATAAAGCCAAGCCTTTTATGGGATCTGGCATGTCCGATACATCGTCCCCCATCAAATCAAACATTATCGTCGCCGTACAAGCTACAGGCCTAATGGTTATATCAATGGGGCCCGATGTTTCTAATCCGCCAACTAATTTATGGTGATCAATTATACCTTGGATATCTGCATCATTGATGCCTTCTGGGAGTTCAGCAGGATTATTTGTGTCAACAATAATTACACTGTCGCCTTTATTAATACTGTTTATTATCTCTGGCTTCTCAAAACCCCAATGATCTAGAACAAACAAAGCTTCTGTGTTTGGCTCACCTAACAATTTAGGTGCCGCAGACAATCCTTTTTTTTCTTTTAAATACCATGACCATATTATTGGCGCCCCGGTTGAGTCAGTATCAGGAGACTGATGTCCAAAAACCTGCAAGTCCATTGTTATACCTTTTTATAAACTAATCGACCGCCTTATAAGCATCTTTAAAATGCTTGTCACCCATAAGACAAACTAATCGTTCTTCCTAAAGAAGACTGGAGAAAACCGAGACGACTCTTTTGCATTATAACTATAGCCAGCAAGATCGAATTGAACTAAATCTTCTACCTTATCAATCCTATTTTCTACCACATACCTAGCCATCGCACCTCTCGCCTTTTTTGCGTAAAAGCTGATTTGTTTAGGGCCTTTAGGAGTTAACTCGAAAAATTGAGGGGTGATAACTTCTAATTCCAATGATTTATTATCTACTGCTTTAAAGTATTCTTGGCTTGCACAATTTAGAAGTAAGGTAGATTTCGTACTTTTAGCTTGACGGTTTAGTTCATTAGATAACCGATTTCCCCAATAGGTGTACAAGTCAGAAGTATTTTCAACTTTCAATCGGCTTCCCATTTCGAGGCGATAAGGCTCAATTTCATCCAGGGGCCTTAAAAGCCCATAAAGACCTGATAAAATCCTCATATGGTCCTGAGCCCATCTTAAAGCGTCTTCATCTAACGATTTAGCATCAAAACCAGTATAGGTATCGCCCGCAAAAGCAAACGCAGCAGGCTTTCTTTCCTGACTTCCAAAATTGTTAAATCGTTCTTTGTTCAAGCGCGCAAGAGCAGGGCTAATTTTCATTAGAGACTGCAAACCTTCCTCTGATAGCTGATTTGCAGCTTTAACTAACCTACCGATATCATTAGAAAATACTGGTTTTGATGTTTTCAATTTTTCGACCTTAAGCTTCATATCTAATTTCTTAGCCGGAGAAACAACAACAAGCATTCAATTAATCCCTTTTAATTTTCGTAGTATAGAAGATAACTCAAATTCAACTTCAAACAAGATTATAACCAAACCAAAAACATAGTTTATCAGTTTTTACATAAATATCGATAATCACGCTAATTAACTTTTTACTTTAGACTATCTAAGTCCAAATAATTCAGGGAGAATATAGTCACGTAAAGAAATTAAAATAATAAATGCAACTAACGGCGACAAATCTAAAGGTTGGGTATTTGGCAATATTCTACGGATTGGACCGTATATTGGTTCTAAAAGTCGATTCAATCCAGTCCAGATTTGAGCAACAAGAGGCTGATAAAGATTTAAAACTTGGAAGCTTATTAGCCAACTCATAATTATATGAGCGATCATGATAAAAAATGCGACATCTAATATCAAAAAGACAGGGCCGTATATAGCTGACATTACAACTTTTCCTTAAATATTTTGATAAAGTAGGTCTTGCTTAACGATTTAACAAGAGTATTAAAATCAACTTTTTGAGCTATCATCATCAATTTCGACATTCTCTAATTCAGTTAGGCTCTCTTCTTCTTCCAGATCAATTTGAGCAGTTTCACTGTCATTACTATTTAATACATCTAATACAAAAGGAGCTCGCTCGCTCCCCAGTGCAAGCTCTGCATCTGCCTCGGGAACATCCCTCCACGTTAAAGTATCTAATGCATTACAATTAAAACATGTTGGTCGCCAAACAGAATGTACCGTAGAGCAATTTTCGCAGACCCATTGCGGGCCACGCGGTGCTGAAAGTGCTTTTGTCAACCATTTTCGAATTACGCTATCATCTGCACCTTCACCTTTTTCAATAGCTGCAATAATTGTTAAAGTACGGACGTTAGGCGCTTTCTCATAAGCGTCACCGAGCGACCTGCGCGCATTAGGAAAATCTTCAGCCTGCAGATACATTTCAGCCATCATTGTTTTGGTTTCAACATGTTTAGGATTCATTTTAGCGAGCGACTTGAACCCCTTTTCTCTATCAGCTGAATTTTCTCCTTCATAAATTTCTGAAAAGATAGCTGCCAAATCAGGGTGAGGCTGAGATTCCCATGCTTTTTTTATTACCTTTATTGCATTTTTCTTGTTATTATCTGCCAAATACTCTTTAGCAACTAAAACAGCAGCTGGGACTAAATCAGGAGACAAACGATTTGCCTCTATAGCCGTTACTTGAGCGTCCATTTTTTTATCAGTCTCAATTATTTCTGCGGCCTCTGATAGTGCTAAAACAGCATCCCTTCTTTTATGGACATCCTTGGGAAGACTGCCATATTTTAATTTTGCGCCGAGAGTTTTTCGAGCTCCACGCCAATCTGATCCAAGTGTCTGAAGGCTTATAAGAACATCCTGTGTTTCTTCATGCTTTGGTTTTAAGGAAAAAGCTTTTTCAGCTAGTTTTAAGGCAGTGTCAGTATCGCCTTCAGACAGACGCTTTTTCATGATCCCTCTTACACCAACAAACCTTGTGGTAGGATCTAAAATCAGCTCTTTATATATTTCTTCTGCGTGTTCAGCCTCACCTGCTATTTCTGCTGCTTGGGCGGCCAATAAATTGGTGAGAGAAGGTTTTTTAAGATATTTTTCTGCCTTTTTAGCTTTAGATAGTGCGGCAGAGCCTTCGCCAGAGGCAAGGGCCATCATTCCTTCTGATAAAGCTCTAAAGCCCTTCCTTTCTCTGTTGCGATCAAAGTATCGCGAAACTGCTGTTTCATCACCATTTATGAACCTGAAGATAGCGAGAATAAGCGAAACTATCTTAAGAAAAATCCAGGCACCTAGTATTATCAAACCCAAAAGTATCAACAATTGTATTGGACTAATTAAGTACTCAAAACCTGAGATTTCTATAACTGTAGTTCCTAAAATTTTATTTTGATCACCAGATAAATAACTAACACCCCAGGCAAGAGCCATGATGATCGTTAAGAATAACGACAATCTAAAGAGCGATATCAACATGCGCCGATCTTCCTATTTCTCTATGCTTTGAACAAGTTGCTCTACAGCCAAAAGAGAGTTTATTCTATTTTCTGCAGAAATTCGCCATGGCTCCATAACCTTCAAAGCAATACCATCAAGTTGCGTCAACTCAAAAAGAGACTTTTCAAGATCATTTGTCTTCAAAAATGCTTCTGACCTGGACAAAACTGCGTCAGGGTCAGAGCCTTGGCGAGGTATAGTGGAGCGAGCTTGAAATTGTGATTTTAAAAAAGTTAAGAATTTAAAATCTTCCGTTTCTTGTTCATTTCTATCAGCTGATAAAGCCATACGAGCAAACTTTGGAAAAGACTCGCTAAGATCTTTCATGGTGGGAATACCAGTCTCTGACAAATTTCTTAAGATTTCTGGGGCTTTCAAATCCAAGATAAGCTCAATATTTTCTAAATTTTTTTTATAAGGGATCCCATAGATTGTTGAATTTCGAATTACCCTTAAATTTTCTTGTATTGACTGGTCAGTTTTTATGCTTTGTTCAGAACTGTCTTTAGCCACGCCTAATACTTCTTGCTTAGGCGCATCTTTTTCCTCTTTTTCATGCAAAGGGGCTCGCGCCATTGGCCGAGTTTCTGTTTCCAATTTATCAATATTGGAAAATTTAGCTTCCAGTTGTTTTTGGAGATTTCCAAGTTCAAAAGATTTGAGGTCAAATTCCTCTTTGTTTTTTATAATTTGACTTTCAAGCCTAGTTAAATTCGCTACCAATTCCTTTTCGCTGACAAAATTTTCTGTTTTTCTACTCGCCTCTATTGAGTCGATTTCAATTTTTTTTATAGATGTTGCCAGGTCCTCTAATCTGACCTGCATATCCTGCTCAAATAAAATTTGTGACTTATTTTTAAAAAAATTAGGATAATAATTATTTATTAAAAAAGCACCGGCAAGGCCAAAGCTTGCTGTTGCTAAGCTAGATACAACAATCAGAAAAAAAGAATTAAATTTGTTTTTTGGCTCTTTTACATGATTAAAGCCGACCGGTTCCTCTATATCTAAGCCTTCTTTTTTACTTTCATTTTTCGCATCACTTAATGACAAATCGTCTTTTTTAAAATTAATGCTTTTACCTTCTTTTTTTTGCGACTTAGGCTTTGGCATTTTTCTCAAATCTCCAGCCGATTGCTAACTTTTATTACTATCAAATTTGATCAATCGTCTCAAAATAGCAAGAGTAGCTTCTTGCATACTGTTTAAATCAGGTTTTTTTGAAATCACGAGCTCCCCCAAGTCGACTCCCATAAGTATTTGTGCAACAGCTTCGCTGATTGCAACAACATTAAATCCAGTCAAATCTATATTACTTTGCAACAATTTAGCAGATCGTGATGAAAAAATTGGCAAAATAACTGGCCTACCGCTCTGAATCTTGTGCAAATTTTGTTTTTTTATTTTTAATGGCTCTTGATTGTATCCAATTATTTCCAAACAACTAAACTCACTTTTTTTCAAAGAAGCACATAGATTTCCGACAGTATGCTTACCTCTAATATGAACCATGCTTTCGGTAGGTTTTTTTGATTTAATTAATTTCAATAAATTTTCCTGATCTTTCGAAAACCCCAAAACTTCATAACCAAAACTAACCGCTATTTTTTTTGTATTTTTTCCTACTACAAAACATCTGTTATTAGTTAAATTATGTTTTTCTGCAGCTCGAAGACCATTTACTGAGGTGAAGATTAGAACCGCATTCTTGTTGACCTTGCTCAGACTTGGCAGAAACTCTATTTTTTGAATTGGGCTATCTAGGATTTCGCATTTATATAGTAGGTGTTTTATTTTTAAACAAAACCGTGCATTCCCATCTAATGGTCGCGTTAGGAGCAGTATTGCATTTTCTTGGTCGGGATTGTTTGTCATATGCTGAAATGCTACTCCGATGCTGCCTACGATACAATGGAACATAGTATGGATTTTAACAAAGCCCTTATTTTAGGAATTGAAAGCAGCTGTGATGATACAGCTGCTTCAGTTTTGGAAATAAGCTCTAAAGGCCCAGAAATTAAATCCTCTATCGTACATAATCAATTTAATCTCCATAAAGAATATGGGGGTGTTGTGCCTGAGATAGCAGCTCGGGCTCATGCTGAACTAATTGATGTTGTTGTCGAGAAGGCACTAAAATCAGCAAAAGTAGTAATGTCAGACATAAGTGCTATCGGTGTAACCGCTGGTCCCGGGCTTATTGGTGGTGTGCTGTCAGGCCTAATGTTTGCAAAAGGGCTATCAATCTCAACAAATAAACCCTTAATTGGCGTAAATCATCTTGCAGGCCATGCGCTTACCCCTAGACTGACCAATAAAATTGATTTTCCTTATCTCGTATTGTTGGTTTCAGGAGGGCATTGTCAATTTCTCATAGTTCATAGTTACAAGAAATATGAAAGACTAGGTGGAACGATAGATGATGCACCTGGCGAAGCCTTTGATAAGGCGGCACGTCTTTTGGGTTTGCAACAGCCAGGAGGGCCCGCAATTGAAGAAGCTGCCATAAAAGGTAATGTAAACCGCTTTAATTTTCCGCGTCCTTTGCTAGATAGAGAGGACTGTAATTTTTCATTTTCCGGCCTCAAGACAGCTTTAATGCGAAAACGAAATGAGCTTACTGAAAAACAGGGCGGCTTATTTGAAAAAGATGTATGCGATTTGAGTGCAAGCTTCCAGCAAGCAATGCACGATGTTATTATTGAAAAGTCAATTCGAGCTATCGATCTATATTCAAAATTTACTAAAGAAAGCCAAACTTTTGCTATTGCAGGTGGAGTGGCTGCAAATAAAAAAATTCGACACTCTCTAAAAAAGATATGCGAAACAAAAAAGATAGATTTTTTAGCGCCACCTTTAGAATTGTGCACCGATAATGCAGCAATTATTGCTTATGCTGCAGCAGAAAAGTTTTTTAACGGTGATTGTGATGACACCACAATATCAGCTCGACCAAGGTGGCCACTAGATAATCAAAAGCCTGCAATTTTAGGTAGTGGTAAGAAGGGGTCAAAGGCATGAAAATATGTATTGCTGGCGCGGGTGCGTTTGGCTCTGCAATAGCATCAGTTTTTGCTAAAGGTGGGTACTCGCCAAAGCTTTTTTCACCAACTAACTTTGAAGAATTGAGCGCCACAAGAGTTCCTAGAAAACTCAGCAACATAAAATTACCCGACGAAGTTGAAATCGTAAGTTCACTAGAAAGAATAGAAAAAAACGAGTGTTTATTTCTAGCAGTACCAACGCAAAATTTAGCCGATTTTTGTGAAAATAATAAAGTTTTTTTAAATGGCAGACCGCTAATTGCTTGTTGTAAAGGTGTGGATCAGAAAACTGGATTGAGACCATCAGAAATTTTGAGTGAATACTCCTCAAAGGTTGCCGTAATGTCTGGCCCCAGCTTTGCAACTGATATCGCTCAAGGCATGCCAACCGCCCTAGTTTTAGCTTCAGTCAAATATGACTTCTTGAAAAAATTACAATCCGATATTTCAATGCAAAATTTTAGACTTTACCGAACATCAGATGTTATAGGTGTAGAACTTGGCGGAGCATTAAAAAATATAATTGCTATAGCATGTGGTGTGGCAATTGGCGCCGGACAAGGTGATAGTGCTAGAGCAGCACTGATGACACGTGGTTTCTCAGAAATGGTTTCTTTTGCAAAAGCAAATGGCGCTAAAGAGAAAACACTATCTGGATTATCAGGTTTAGGGGATTTAAGCCTAACTTGTAATTCACAAAAGTCTCGTAACTTTGTTTTTGGCCTATCTCTTGGTTGTCAAAAAACTTTCAACAAAAACACAACTGTAGAAGGCGTCGCGACAGCATTTGCCGTAAGTCAAAAAGCAAAGGCTTTAGGCCTAGATATGCCCATTACCTCCTCTGTCAGCGCTTTAGTCAACGGCTCAATTTCAACAGAAGAAGTAATTCACTCTCTTTTAAGCAGACCAACTAAAGAAGAATAAATTTTTAGAGCCGCCACATTTTGTATCTTGCAGTATTGCGCCCCAAGATTCTCAATAACGATAGTGTTCCGGCTTAAAAGGCCCTTCGGGTGTTACGCCAATATACTCTGCCTGATCTGTAGCTAATTTTGTCAATTTCACGCCGATACGTTCTAAATGCAGTCGGGCAACCTTTTCATCTAAATGCTTGGGGAGAATATACACATCATTTTTATACTCTTCGCCCTTTTTCCATAGCTCAATCTGCGCAAGAACTTGGTTTGTAAATGAGGCTGACATCACAAAAGACGGATGGCCCGTTGCATTTCCAAGATTTAGTAAACGGCCCTCAGAAAGTAATATCAGTCTATTTCCAGATGGCATTTCGATCATGTCTACTTGCTCTTTAATATTCGTCCATTTGTGATTTTTAAGATGGGCAACTTGGATTTCATTGTCGAAGTGGCCAATATTGCCAACAATTGCCATATCTTTCATTTCACGCATGTGCTCTATCCGAATGACGTCTTTATTGCCTGTTGTTGTAATAAAAATATCGGCGCTTTCTAAGGTATCCTCTAAGGTTACCACTTCAAAACCATCCATAGCAGCCTGTAGGGCGCAAATTGGATCAACCTCTGTCACCTTGACGCGTGCTCCAGCACCACGAAGGGATGCTGCAGACCCTTTACCAACGTCTCCATATCCGCATACAACAGCAGTTTTGCCGGCCATCATTGTGTCAGTTGCACGACGGATACCGTCCACTAAAGATTCTTTACAACCATACTTGTTGTCAAACTTTGACTTAGTCACGGAGTCATTCACGTTAATGGCTGGGAAGGGAAGCTGGCCGTTTTTAACCAATTCGTAAAGACGATGAACACCGGTTGTTGTTTCTTCTGAAACACCTTTGATGGCGTCACGTGTTTTCGTAAACCACCCAGGTGATTGTTCCATACGCTTCTTTATCTGCGCCTTTATAACCTCTTCTTCCTCTGATTGGGGAACAGGAATAATATCTTCACCTTCTTCCGCGCGAGCACCAAGTAGTACATACAAAGTTGCGTCACCACCATCATCTAAAATCATATTTGGGCCATCAGGAAACATAAAAGATTTATCTAAGTAATCCCAATGCTCTTCTAAAGATTGACCCTTAATTGCAAAAACAGGAATATTTGCTGCGGCAATTGCTGCGGCTGCGTGGTCTTGTGTGGAAAAAATATTGCAGGATGCCCATCGCACATCGGCACCTAATGCCACAAGTGTTTCAATTAAAACTGCTGTTTGAATAGTCATGTGCAGTGAACCAACGATACGCGCGCCTTTCAAAGGCTTGCTTTCGCCATATTCCGAGCGCAATGCCATCAATCCAGGCATTTCTGTTTCAGCTATACTTAATTCCTTGCGACCAAAATCAGATAGAGAAATATCTTTTACTATATATTGTTGGCTCATTATTTTTCCTTATAAAATTTCGTGGTTCACTATCAGTAAATAAAAAATGGTTCAATTAGATAAATCTAGATATGACTTTTACTAAATTCATTAATAGTATAGTTCGCAAATTCTAAATTTAAACTAAACAGAAAGTTTGCCGACTAATGAATAAAAATCGCGCTTGGCAACGAATGCTTTCAGGACGCCGGCTTGACCTTTTAGACCCTTCCCCTCTCGATATTGAGGTTGAGGATATAGCGCACGGTTTATCTTTCGTCGCCAGATGGAATGGACAAACTTTTGGAAATTTTCCCTATAGTGTTGCAGAACATTCACTCTTAGTTGAGCAGATTTATTCTAATTCTCTGAAAAATCCGGAAAAAAAATGGTGTTTAGCAGCGCTGCTTCACGATGCACCTGAATATGTGATTGGGGATATGATTTCACCGGTGAAAACGGCTATTGGTAGTGATTATAAGTCTTTAGAAAATCGATTAAGTTCTGCAATCAATCTCAGGTTTGGACTTCCCACAGAGATACCTGAAAAAATTAAAAAGCAAATCAAAAAAGCAGATAAGATCAGCGCATGGATTGAAGCAATTCAAATCGCTGGCTTTACAAAAGATGAAGCAGACAAATTATTTGGAGCTGTAGATAATAAAAATATAGATCACTTTTCTATTCGACTGCGTCCTCCGTTGGAGGTTCGGGAAAGCTATATTTTAAGATTTAACGAATTAATTATTTAGGGCTTCTTTTTGCTAGGATGCGCTGAAGGGTTCTTCGATGCATATTCAGGCGACGAGCGGTTTCACTTACATTCCTATCGCATAACTCGTAAACTCTCTGGATATGTTCCCACCTTACCCTATCAGCACTCATTGGGTTTTCTGGAGGTGGGGGTAGATCGTCCCCAGAAGCAAGAAGAGCATTCATAATATCTGATGCATCCGCGGGTTTCGATAGGTAGTCAGTCGCGCCAATTTTTACCGCAGCGACTGCAGTCGCTATGGCTCCATAACCTGTCAAAACAACAACACGGCAATCTGGGCGCTTATCGTTTAAAACCTCCACGACATCTAACCCGTTGCCATCTGTTAGTCGTAAATCAACAACAGCATAAGCTGGTGGTCGTGCGGTGGCTATTGCTCTGCCAGCCGCAACTGAACCAGCAGACTCAACTTTAAAGCCTCTTTTCTCCATAGCTTTAGTCAATCGACGCAAAAAAGGTTCATCGTCATCAACTAATAACAAAGTTTTGTCTAAGCCAATTTCTTCTATTTTTCTTTCTAGCAAGTCATTCGACTCCTTCTGATTGTCGTTTATTTAGTGCGACAGTAAGTAAGGGTCAAATTCTGTATTTAACTATGCTTTATAAAGCAGGCCGTAATATCCGCAATTTCATCAGCTGATTTGTCTCGTCTAAAAAACTCAACAAAGCCATATTCTGGCAAAATTAAGTAAGTCAGAGTTGAGTGATCAACTAAATAAAAATCATCGTTAGACCTTTGTGCTTTATAATATGTTTTATATACTTTCGAAACTTGGTCGATTTGATCTTTGCTTCCTGTTAAGCCTATCATTTTAGGGTGATGAAAACTCACAAAATCACCAATTACTTCTGGTGTGTCTCTTTCAGGATCAATGCTGACAAAGACAGGGGTCACTGAAATTTCATTCTTATCAAGCAAATCGACTGCCTCAGCATTTCGATATATATCCAGAGGACATATATCTGGGCAAAAGGTGTAACCAAAATATAAGATGGTAGGCTCTTTAAAAATATCTTTATCTGTAACGGTCTGCCCATTCTGATTTATTAGCTCGAACTCACCACCAATATTTGAGTTACCCAAGGCTGTGCTGGTTCTGCACTCTGCAAATCGATCAACACCCTGCCCAAGATTAGATTGGCCAGATGTAAGAAACCAGAAAATGGCTAAGCTCAGCAATAGCAAACCGACAGCGAAGAGGCTAACTAACAAACCTAGTGATCGCGACATTTAAATTCCCTTTGAACAGTGCAGCACTAAATTATTAAAATTAAGTATACCTTAATATGATTAAATGAAATAAAATAAGGCGAATATGATAGAGTCAAATCAAGACCTTTTCCCCGAAAGCAAAAGGGGAGAATGGATAAGGCTTCGCACCATGATTTTTATCAGGTGGGTTGCAGTTACTGGTCAGTTAGCCGCAATTATCATCGCTTTTCAATATTTTGAACTGGCTTTAGACCTTAGCCTTTGTTTTTTTGCCGTGGGCCTTTCTGCATTGGCGAATATTGTAGCAAGCCTTTTTTTCCCAGAAAGCAAAAGGTTAAGCGAGTTAGAAAACGTATTTATGATCCTTTTTGACCTGTTTCAATTAGCTTTTCTGCTTTTTTTGACTGGTGGATTAAACAATCCTTTTTCATTTCTCCTTGTAGCGCCTGTTGTTGTTTCCGCCGCCGCCCTGAAAAAAAAATCTACCATTATTATAGGATCAGCAGCCGTTTTAATTGTAACTCTACTTTCGTATTTTTTCGTACCTTTAGAAACTTTATCTGGAAAAACTCTAACCATCCCCGATATTTTCTTATTTGGAAATTGGGTTGCAATCAGTACTGGAATTGTATTTTTGGCTTTTTATTCAAATCGGGTTACGTCAGAGCTAAACACAATGAGCGACGCTTTATTTGCGACCCAAGCAGCACTATCTAGAGAGCAAAAGTTAACTGATCTGGGTGGGGTTGTAGCAGCAGCAGCACACGAGCTAGGGACCCCACTAGCAACAATAAAACTCACAAGTTCAGAACTTATAGAAGAACTTAAAAATTTCCCAGAACTTCATGATGATGCAATGTTAATTCGCGATCAGGCTGATCGCTGCGGAAATATCCTAAATAGTATGGGTGGCGCTGGTAAAGACGATTTACAAATGCATCAAACTTTACTTGCCGAAATAATTAGAGAGGCGGCCGAACCACATTCACAGCGAGGAGTTACAATTGAGACAAAGATATCAGACGGTCATAAGGGAGGAATAGATGAGCCATATATAATTCGAAGGCCAGAAATTATCCACGGATTGAGAAATATGATCCAAAATGCTGTCGATTTTGCAACGTCAAAAGTTTGGGTAGAAAGCTCTTGGACCAAAGAGTCAATTACAATAACTATTTCTGATGATGGGTATGGATATCCCCCAAACCTTCTAGGAAGACTGGGTGATCCGTTCCTCGGAGCAAAAATAGGAAAAGAAAACAGACAAGGCTATGAAGGTATGGGGCTCGGCTTGTTTATTGCGAAAACGCTGCTTGAGAGGACAGGTGCAAAAATTAGTTTTTCCAACGGGGATAGAAACCAGACATCGGCTCACTCGAAACGTGAAGCATCGGGAGCTATCGTTGAAATCTACTGGCCAAGAAAAAAAGTTGAATCAACTTCTAACCTTTTTGGTGAAAATCAAAATTTTTCTATATAAGTTTTTTTGAACCTTTTTATCAATTGCCTTGTTGGCCAATATCACCAAAGCGATCATTATATTTTATAGTAAAGTTTTATGAAAAAAACATTTTTATCAAATGGGCCCCTCGAAACCAAAACGCTGGCCACAGAAATAAAAGAGTATTTGCAAAATGGTGATGTAATATTATTAAAAGGGGAAATAGGAGCAGGTAAAAGCCATTTTGCTAGGTCCCTAATACAAGCCGCAATGGATAAAGTAGAGGAGGTTCCATCTCCAACGTTTACCCTAGTACAAACCTATGACACAAAAATCGGTTCTATTTGGCATGCTGATCTATACCGATTAAGTGACCAGAGTGAAATATTTGAATTAGGTTTGATTGATGCTTTTGGTAAAGAAATTGTTCTTGTAGAATGGCCAGATCGACTTGGTCATCTTGAGCCACAGGATGCGCTTAAAATTGAAATGGTTATTCTAGAAAATGATAAACGGGAAGTAATTTTTTCAACTAGCTCTCGTATGTGGGAGGAGCGTCTTGTGAAAACCCTGCAGAAGTAAAAATGGCATTAATTTGTATTTTATAAAACCTTTGAGTAAATTGATTTGCAGATGATTTTTCCTGATATTTCTGGGATATACGGCATAAGCCCTGGAACAAATTTTCCACGCGAGCTTGCAAATGGAATATTAAATCGTTTTGCATCATCCGAACCTGAGGTTCTAGCAAATTTGCAGGTGATCGTTAATTCAACAAGAATGCGCCATAGGTTAACGGAAGAATTAATTGAACGGGGCGCCATGCTTCACCCCCGTATTTTAACTTTGCCCGAAGTATCGCAACTTATTCCCGATAGTTACAAACCAATTCCCACCCATTCTTTAGTTCACAAATTTGAACTCATGGAATTAGTTCAAAAACTGGTTGAGGCACAGCCAGATATTGCCGCTCAATCGTCAATCTACGCACTTACAAAAAGTCTTTCTGATTTAATTGACGAAATGCAGGGAGAAGCTGTGCCCATCGATAAAATTTTAAACCTCGATATTTCAGATCTATCTGGCCATTGGAAAAGAAGCCAACTTTTCTTAAATATCATAAAGAAGTATCTTAAAAATCGGAAAACTGATCCGGACGAAGAGGCTTGGTTAAGACAAGTTATAGGCACTCTTACTAGTTATTGGTCAGAAAAAACCCCTCAAAACCCCATACTTATTGCTGGCTCCTCCGGCTCACGAGCCACGACGAGACAGTTAATACAAGGAATTATTAAACTGCCTAATGGAGCCGTAGTTTTGCCGGGCTTTGATTTTACTTTACCTGAGGAATTATGGGGTGAAAAAGAACAGGTGGGCGTGCCAGAAGACCATCCACAGTATAGAAATTTGAAAACATTTTTTGCTTTAGGTTTGCCTCAGGACAAATTGCAAAAATGGTACCTAAAAGAAACATGTAATATACCATTACAAAATTTAATTGGGCTGTCTTTAAGGCCAGCGCCAATTACGGACTGCTGGTTAGAGGAAGGTCCCAAATTAGGCAATATTTCAGAGATCACAGAAAAAATAAGCCTGGTTGAGGCTGATAGTATTAGGGATGAGGCTTTGGCTATTTCCTTCAGAATGATTTCTGCCGTTAAAGAAGAACAAAGTCTGATTTTGATATCACCAAACCGAAAGCTTACAAGAATGGTTTCTGCCTATCTTTCTAATTGGGACATTACTCCTGATGATAGTGCGGGAGTCCCTTTACAGCTAACACCATCGGGTAGATTTCTACGTTTAGTGGTTTCTCTTTTCACAGGACCCATAACAACGACAAAAATTTTCGCAGTATTAAAACATCCGTTAACTCATAGTGGTGATGATTTTAGAACCGATCATTTAGCTTTTGTTCAAAGCCTGGAACTATTCTTTAGAACCGCCGATGTCAGTATATTTTCTCCAGAAAGTGTTTATATTTGGTTACGGGAAGCAAAGAATCCATATGCCTCAAAGTGGGCATCCTGGATTTGTAATATTTTAGAAACGTGTAAGTTACAGGATTCTCATGTTTTTGAAGAAATTCTTGATAAACACATTGAGCTTGCTAATTCTTTGGCTTCTGGTCCAGACCAAAATGAAACAAACAGTTCTGGTGGATTATGGAAACAAAATAATGGCCGCCATTGTTTTAAAATTATTGAAAAAATAAAGGAGGCCTCTCCAATTGCCAGCTCCATATCAGTATCAAGATATGCAGATGTCTTTAATTCAATACTGGCTGAGGAACATGTACCAGAAATAAATCCAACTCATCCCAATATTATGATTTGGGGCACTTTGGAGGCTCGCGCGCATAATGCTGAGGTTTTGATTTTAGCCGGCATGAATGAAGGCTCCTGGCCGGCTCCTGCTGAAATAGATCCATGGTTGAATAGAAAAATGCGAAAAGAGGCTGGATTGCTCTCTCCTGAGAGGCGAATAGGCCTATCAGCACATGATTATCAACAGTCCGTCTGCAGCTCTAATGTTTTAATAACCAGAAGCACCAAGGATAACGAAGCGGAAACGATACCATCCAGATGGTTAAATAGACTTTTAAATCTATTAAGTGGGCTCTCCGGAAATAATGGTCCCGAGGCAATTGAGAAAATGAAAGGTCGTGGCACAAAGTGGCTAGACTGGGCTAGTGAAATAAAAAACGTTACGCCTACGAAACCAGCAAAAAGGCCCTCTCCCAAGCCACCAAAAGACACACGGCCCAAAAAACTTTCTGTAACAGAGATAAAAACTCTTATTCGAGATCCTTATGCTATCTATGCAAAACATATCTTAAAATTAAGACCTCTTAAGCCATTACATCGAACGGCTGACCCTCTATTAAGGGGAGTTATAATCCACAAAATTTTTGAGCAGTTTGTTAAAAATTGGCAAGAAGACGATACATTTCTTAATCAAAAAAAACTGTTATTGAAACTAACAAAGGAGCAGCTAACAGAAAAAGTTGCTTCACCTACAGCCCAGCTTTTTTGGTTTTCTAGAGTTGAAAAAATAGCAGATTGGTTTGTTTCAGAAGAAGCGAACAGGAGGAATTTGTCCAAACCCATAGCATTAGAGAAGAAAGGGCAGATTATTATCCCAGACCTGGCCTTTAAACTCACTGCACAAGTTGACCGAGTTGATATTAATCAGGACGGTAAAGCTATAATTTATGACTATAAAACAGGTGCAGTACCAAATAAAAATGTTCAATTGCATTTTGATAAGCAGCTTTTTCTACTTGCTTTAATTGTCGAAGATGGTGGTTTTCCAGATATTGCACCTTTGAGCGTTTCTGATGCTTCCTTTGTTGATCTAAGCAATAAAAAAGCAGTTTTTGCCCCATTTGATCAAGAATCTTTGGAAACACATCGCGCCAAATTCAACTTACTAATTAAGAGATATTTTAATCCAGACCAGGGCTTTACCGCAAGGCGGGCTATGTTTCGAATTGAAGATAATTCTGATTATGACGGAATATCTCGTTTCGGGGAGTGGTCTATTGAGGATAAGGCCGAATGAAAAGTAATGACATGGCAACACTCGCTCAGATCCAAGCATCTAATCCATATGATTCTACTTGGCTTTCTGCTAACGCAGGCTCTGGCAAAACACGTGTTCTGACCGACAGGGTTGCTAGATTGCTGCTAGAAGGCGTGTCACCCGAAAATATTTTATGCTTAACTTATACAAAAGCCGCTGCATCAGAAATGCAAAACCGCTTATTTGAGCGCCTTGGTAAGTGGGCTATGCTAGATGACGAAAGTCTGAGAATTAGCTTAACTCAATTAGGCATAGAACAGGGGTTAAACAAACAAACATTTAAGCAAGCTAGAACTCTATTCGCTAGAGCAATTGAGGTGCCAGGAAGCTTAAAGATACAAACAATACACTCTTTTTGCTCATCGTTACTCAGACGTTTCCCGCTTGAGGCAGAAGTTTCTCCAAATTTTACGGAAATAGACGAATGGACCACTCAGGCACTCTGTACAGAAATTTTAGAAAAGATATCAACCGATGAGATAGGCTCAGTCTCTTTGGCTAATTTTTCTAAATTTGTGAGTGATGTCAATTTAATAGAACTGCTGACAGATATTTTAAAGAATCGTACTGTTTTGTCTGAATTTAAAAGTCATTCTGAAATCTATTCAGAGTTTGGATTAAATAGTAACGTGTCTTTTGCAGAATGCCTGGATAATCACTTTGATAGCAAAGACCTCAAGCTTATAAAAATTTTAAGAACGGCCATGAAAAATGGTGGTGCCCGAGATAAAGCTTCTGCCAAAAAACTTTTAAGTATAGAATCTATCAATTTAGAATTTATTAAGACCTTGGAAGATATTTTATTGTACAAAGGCAGTACGACAAAGAGGCCCGAATATAGTGCTAAAACTAATAGTTTTGCCTCTAAAGCTGTCCTTAGCAAATTTTTAAATTCTTCTATAGAGCAATTAAATAAATTAGCAGAAAGAATAGAAGTTTTTCGGCAAACAAGAATTTCATATGAAACTTCGGAAAAAATATGTGCTCTTTACGATTTCTCAAGAGTTTTTCTAAGTCATTATACAAATGAAAAATTGCTTCGTGGCTGGTTAGATTTTGATGACCTCATTTTAAAAACCCAAAACCTTTTGACAGATCCTACGATAGCAGCTTGGGTATTATATCGGCTGGATGGAGGCATCGACCATATTCTCATTGATGAGGCACAAGATACTAGCCCTACACAGTGGCGAATTATAGAAAAACTATCACAGGAATTTTATACAGGAGAAGGTTCTCGAGATAAAATAAATCGGACCCTTTTTGTTGTTGGTGACAAAAAACAATCAATTTATTCTTTCCAGGGCGCGGACACTTTTGAACTTAACCGAATTCAGAAAAATTTTAAAAAACGATTTGGCGAAGCAGCCAAACCTCTAAAAGAATTAAGTTTACAATATTCTTTTAGATCATCTCCCACAATTCTAAAGTTTGTTGATAGCATTTTAGAGAAACCAGAAAAAAAGCAAGAAAGTGGATTAGAAAGCTCAGAAAATCACATATCATTTTATTCTAAACTGCCAGGCCGGGTTGATCTTTGGCCATCTGTAGAAAAGGCGGAGCAACCAAAAGATACAGAGTGGCAAAGCCCTGTAGATATGCCAGGAAAAGAAGATGAAAGGGTAAGGTTGGCATGCCTAATAGCTAGCCAAATTAACACCTTAATATCTTCTCAAAGTTTAATTCCCGAGAGAGCTGGCAATGATTATGTTATGCGTAAAATAAGAGCTGGTGATTTTTTAATACTGGTCCAGCGCCGATCTGTTTTGTTTCATGAAATTATCAAAGCATGCAAAAATAAAGGCCTGCCTATTTCAGGGGCTGATCGCTTAAAGCTTATGGAAGAGATTGCGGTTAAAGACCTTATTGCCTTCCTGTCATTTTTATCGTCTCCACAAGATGATTTATCTTTAGCCACTATATTGAAGTCACCTCTATTTAACTGGAGTGAGAAAGAGCTTTTTGACTTAGCGCATGATCGGCAAGATCGATTTTTATGGGAAGAGCTGAAGAAAAGGTCGGACATATTTACAAATGAGTATTCAATTTTAAATAATCTTCTATCAAGTATTGATTATCTAAGGCCGTATGAGCTTCTTGAAAAAATACTCAACCAGTATAACGGGCGAGCTAACCTGATATCCCGATTGGGAGCAGAAGCAGAAGATGCTATAGATGCTTTGCTTTCATTATCAATAGATTACGAAAGGCAAGAAACGCCCAGTCTAACAGGCTTTTTATCATGGGTATCAACCTCTGGTTTCGAGGTAAAAAGACAGTTAAGCAACCAAAAAAATCAAATACGGGTAATGACTATACATGGTGCAAAAGGTCTTGAGTCGCCAATCGTCATACTACCAGAAACGCAAAAAAGAAAAGTTGAGGTTCGTGATAA
>ENA-OSEY01000767-OSEY01000767.1-marine-metagenome-genome-assembly--contig:-NODE-767-length-22750-cov-2.964760_pt1 | contig 22750 bp, 19 predicted proteins | sample MGYA00248465_ERZ534230 | MGnify/ENA primary metagenome ERZ534230 (study PRJEB26409, sample SAMN06344110) | marine metagenome | isolation source: Sea water from surface | place: Atlantic Ocean:Southern...
GGTCACCGCCAAGATCTGAGCTGGACCGGCACCGTGCTCACCGATCAGGTGGGCGATGCGATGGGTGAGGGCGCGCGTCTTGCCGCTGCCGGCGCCAGCCACCACCAACAGGGGGCCTTCGTGGTGATCCACCGCCCTGCGCTGGGCGTCGTTGAGACCGGCCAAAAAGCTCATGGTTGGAGGCTATCGCTCACAGTCCCCCACTCAGAAGAGCCTTAGGCTCCGCCAGGCTCTCAAGCAAGAGATGGCAGCGCGTCAAGTCCAACTCGACGGCATTAGCTTCGCCAACGATCGGCCCTTCGTCCTGCTGGGCGGCGTGAATGTGCTGGAGGATCTCGACTTCACCCTCCGTTGCGCGGGGCACTACAAACAGGTGTGCGAACGGTTGGGGATCCCCCTGGTGTTCAAGGCGTCTTACGACAAGGCGAACCGATCCTCGATTCATTCCTTCCGCGGGCCTGGCCTGGACGCGGGCTTGCAAATCCTGCAGGCCGTCAAGGACATGCACGGCATCCCGGTGATCACCGACGTGCACAGCCCTGAAGAAGCAGGGGCTGCCGCCAAGGTCGCCGACATCATTCAGCTGCCGGCCTTCCTGGCCAGGCAGACCGATCTGGTGCGCGCCATGGCGGAAACCGGGGCCGTGATCAACATCAAGAAGCCGCAGTTCCTCAGCCCGGAACAGATGCGCAACATCGTGGACAAATTCCGCGAATGCGGAAACGAGAAGCTGCTGATGTGCGAGCGGGGAACCAACTTCGGTTACGACAACCTCGTGGTGGACATGCTGGGCTTCGGCGTGATGAAACGCACCTGCGATGACCTTCCGCTGATCTTTGATGTCACCCACGCCCTGCAGTGCAGGGATCCAGGTGGTGCTGCATCAGGCGGACGCCGCAGCCAGGTGGTGGACCTGGCCCGCTCAGGCATGGCGGTTGGCCTGGCTGGCTTGTTCCTGGAAGCACACCCTGACCCGGCGCAAGCCCGTTGCGATGGCCCCAGCGCCCTACCTCTTGATCAGCTGGAACCGTTTCTCACCCAGGTCAAAGCCATCGATGACCTGGTGAAAGGCATGCCAGACCTGCGCATCAACTGATGCGCGTTGAAAGGGCAGAACGTCTTGGCCTCTAAAGCAACCTTTCTGCTCGGCGTTGGTGCCCAGAAAGCAGGAACCTCCTGGCTTCACGACCAACTGCAACGCCGTAATGATGTCGACTTCGGTTTTCTGAAGGAGTACCACGTTTTTGATGCTCTCGAGTTGGAGCGTTTTGCCAGCTTCCGGCCCAAACGCCCCTCGCCGTTGAAGTGGCGCACCTGGCGACGGGCACGATTCATCGCCAATCCTGAGCGCTACTTCGACTACTTCGCTTCACGCCTCAAACCAGACAGGATCCGCCTGACAGGAGACATCACCCCCTCCTATGCCGGGTTGAGCACTGAGAGCTATCGGCGCATTGAGCAGGCCTTTGCACAACGCGGCGTGCAAACGCGAGCGGTGTTCATCATGCGCGACCCGGTGGAGCGGTTTTTGTCGCAGCAACGCATGCAACTGCGTAAGCGTGGTTTGCTCATACCAGCCCATGAAATCGAGCACCTGGACAAGGCCAGCCGGAAGCTGCTCAAGCGTGAATCTCCACGGAACGACTACCCCGCGACCCTCGATGCCCTGCGGAGGGGACTCGCTGAATCACAGGTCTTCATCGGCCTCTACGAAACCCTGTTCACAGCAGCAACGCATCGGGAGTTATGCCGGCATCTCGGCATCCCTGAGCAGATCCCCGATTTGAGCCACCGGGTGAATGCAAGTCAGGCCACCACGGAGGTTCCGCCGGGGGTGCTGCAGCGCCTGGGCCAGCATTTCGCCCCTTTGGTGACGTCTGTGCAGGACCGCTGCCCCGCTCTGAACGTTGAGCAGCACTGGGCCACCGCCATGACCTGGCGGGAGGCCTAAGACCATCAGCGTCTGAGCAGGTCGTTGGAATACACCAGCCGGCGGTTCATCCGGGCAACGCCCGGCAGGAGCAAGCCGAGATGTGCAGCCGTGGGTGCCGGCGCCCCCAACCAGGCACCGTCGTAAGCAATCGTTCGACTGCGATCCGCATCGAAACGCACCCGGTTTCCCGCAAGAATGTGACTGTTGCTGTTCAGACCGGGAGCCAGCATCATCTCCTGGAAATCGATGGCCAGCCAGCCGCAGAGCAACTGCAAACTGCGCTCGGGCTGAAGCGCAAATTCCTCATATCCCAGACGAAACACCGGGTACGGAGACTGCCGAAAGGCCCGTTCAAACTTGGCGTTGACACGCCACCAGCGCGCCAGCTGACGCGCTGCAGGCCAGCGCTGGCCTGCCTTACGGCCAGCCTGAGCCCGGGAATGCACCCAGGAGCGCACGTCGCGCACAAGATGGATGATCCGGATATCAAACATGGCCTCGGGCAACCGCGTCATCTCCAGATCGTCCTGATAGGAGTCCACATGCCACACCGCTTCACCGGCATGGGGTGAATCCATCAGCAGCCGCTGCACTTTCTTCTGCATCGGCGCTTGGTCATGCAGGCGCAGCCACTCAAGCTGAGGGCCCCAGACTGAGCACTCCGCGGCAACGACCCCACAGGTGCAACGCCGCTCAAACCGGTGAGCACCGCGCAGTTGGCTGGGCCCGCGATGCTCATCCCCCGGCTGTGGTGTCGCCAGAATTCGTGCCGCTTCACCTAGGCCGATGATCTGCGGATGCGCCCCAAGGGCCAGATCCAGCATTGTTGTGCCGCTGTGGCCGAGACGCCGGATCAGCAGCAACTTCAATCGCTGGCTGCTCATCGTCTGTGGTCCACCAGATCGTTGAGCAGCATGGTGATCTGATCCACGTGGTGCTTCACTGTGAATCGTGCCTGGGTCCGACGTTGACCGGCAGCCCCCCAAGCACCGGCCAGATCCTGACGATCGGCCAGCAAGGCCATGGCCTCCGCCATCCCCCGATGGTCGCCTTCCTCCACCAGCCTTCCAGTCTGTTGATCCACAACCACGTCAGGAATCCCGCCATGACGGGTCGCCACAACGGGCAGACCACAAAGCTGAGCTTCCATCACAGAGACCGGGCATCCCTCCTCATCACCATCTTCCGCTGTGCGGGAATGCTGCACAAACACCCGTGCACGCCTCATCTCCTGCGCCACCGCATCCGGTGAAAGAACACCTGGGAACTGAACAAGATGCTCAAGTCCCAGCTGGCGAGCCCTGTCCTGCACGACAGAAAGGAGAGGTCCATCACCAACCATGACCAGGCTGCAGGCATCAGCATGATCCGTAAGGCCTTGCAAAAGAGCAAAAGCCTCCAGGGTGTCCAACGGACCCTTTTTGGAGACGAAGCGTCCCACCGCCAGAAACCGCGGCGGCATCGAAGCCGGCGTCGCCCCCTGAAACCGTTGCTCATCGGCACCGGACGGACTGATCAAGACGTGTGCCGGCTGGGCGCCAAGGGCGATCAAACGGTTCCGCATCGTCTGGTTTTTGACAATCACGGCCGACGTGAGCTGAAACAGGCGGCGGTAGCGCTGCTCGAGGCGCTTCAGGTAGCGATCCGCTGAGGCATCGGCGCCGCGGAAGTGAACCGCCAGGGGAACTCCAATACGAGCCAGCTCCATCACCCTGACGGCATGGAAACCGAACTCCACCATCACCACATCCGGCCGGTGGCGTTTCACCAAAAGCATGGCCACGATTGAAGTGGGAAGTGTGGCCAGCCGAAGCCAGCCCAACCGGGTGAAAACCTTGCTGGTCAGCACCGCCAAGCCATACAGGGCTTTGAGGGGCTCACGCCAGGGAATCTCGTCCCCGAAACAGGCCTCCACCGCAAACGGCAGGCGGGCCAGATTCGCCCGCACGAAGGTTTCCGTCCGCGCTCTCCGGGTCGGTGCCAACACCAGAACACGTGCTGTCATGACAACGCCAGGATCGACCGCCAGAGCGGCTCCAACTGGGGCCAATCCAAGGCAGCGATGCGTGCTCTGGCCGCAGCGCCCATCCGCCGGCACCGCTCTGGATCGGAAGCCAGCGATGCCATTGCTGCAGCCAGCGCATCGGGATCATCACTGGGTACGACCAAACCGCTCACCCCTGGCTCAACCACTTCAAGGGGTCCAGGGGACGCATCCGTGACGATCACGGCCAGCCCCGCCGCCATGGCCTCCAGCAGAGCATTGGGCATGCCCTCAAAACGGGAGGGCAACACGAACACAGCAGCGTCCGCCAGGAAGCGTTCTGGGTCAGAGCGAAACCCCAGGCATCGCAGATGATCCGACACGCCAAGGTCCTGCGCCTGCGCCTTCAATCCTTCGCGCTCCGGTCCATCACCCACCAACATGACGGGCCAAGCTGCTGCAGCTCCGCTCAACCTGGGCAAGGCTTCAATCAACACATCCAGCCCCTTCTGCGGCACCAGCCTGGCCACGGTGATGAAGCCGATGGCGTTGGCCGTCCCACTGTCCACAGCAGGGGCAGGCACACCGGTCAACGGATTGGGCAGCAGGGCCAACCGCTCCCAGGGCGCCATGGATTCCAAAGCCGTGAGAACGCCTGCTGTGTTGGCTGTCACCACATCGGCCCGGCGATAGGCAAGGGGTCGCAGCCGCTGCCACACCTCCGGCAGCAGCTGAAGCGAGGGGTCGTTTCGCTCCGACACCACGAGGTGGATCGGCAAATCCCAGGCGGCACAACAGCAGATGATGTTGGTGCGGGTGAGCAGGGCCAAGACCCGATGGGGCCGCTGATGGCGGAACTGCCGGCGCAGCTGCCGAAACCGAAAACCAGCTGTCGCCTCGGTGCCGACACGAAACAGCTGCATGGCAAGGCCACGCGCCCCTGGATCAACACGGGCTTGGAACCAGCCGGCGAACCAACGCAGCTGCAGCTGAAACAACAAGCGAATCAACTTATCGAACTGCGCCAGGGTGAAGCGCCCTCCGCGGGCCCACCAGGAGCGATGGGTCGGTGCCCCCAGTTCCAGCAATGGAATTCCGTCGGGAAGGGCATGGGCCACGGGATGGCCTGGGATGAGCGTGACCAACTTCACCTTCAAACCCTGAGCGGCGAAATGACGGGCGGCAATCAAGGCCACTTTCTGAGCGCCCCCCGCTCCGAGATGTGGCAGCACCAGCCAGAGATCATCACGGCCTGCAGCCGACACTGATTCAGTCATCACCCACCAGCTGCAACACGCCGTGCATGAAACACCGGCGCAGGCGTTCCTCTGAAAAGCGTTGCCTCACCGCCAGAGCAGCATCCCCTAAGCGCAGGCGTTGGTCTGAGTCCTCCAGCAGCTCCGACACCAGCTCAGCCCAGGTCTCCGGGGTGGCATCGTTCGCCAACAAACGACCGTCAACGCCATCGCGGATCAACTCGGCTGGTCCCTGGGGGCAGTCGGACGAGACGCAACAACAGCCGCTGGCCATGGCTTCGAGCAGCACGTTGGGAAAACCCTCGTAGCGAGAGGGGAGCAGGAACATATCGGCCCGCTCGTACCAATCCTGCACATTGCCCACCCGCCCCGGGAAGTGCAAGCGGTGGGATGCCTGCGGCAGCAATCGGCGCAACTGGGCCTGTTGGTCAACACCGTGATAAGGCCCCTGATCGAGGCCAAGGATCACCAGATGCGCGGCTGGATGCCGCTGCGCCAACAGACCAAACATGGCGACCAGGCGGTCAAAGCCCTTTTGATGGGATTTGGTTCCCACAGCCAGGAGCACTTGCTGGTCAGCCCCGACATTCCGGCGAACGAGCCAAGCGATGGGGTCGGGATCGGGCGCGAACCGGGGCAAAGGCCAGGCCACGGGGTTGGGCAGACAGAGTTGGGGATGCGCCTTCAAATGCTGGGCCAGCCAGCGACCCGTGGCTTCAGTTTGCACAAGATGCAGCTGGGCCCATGGGTAAGTAAGCCGCCGCAGCAACCGCCAGGGCCAACTCGGCCGCTTCAAAGGGGGGAAGTTCCGTTCCGAGACGATGCATGGGCAGGCCATGCCCCGCACCGCCAGCAGCAGCTTGATCGCCGGCAGGGTGGTCATGCCGAGAACCAGATCAGGTTGATGGCGCTGCAACCATGCGCGCAACCGCAGCATGCGAAGGGGAAAACCAAAAGGCCCGAAGCGTCTTAACCAAATCGGATCTCCGGGATCGACAGACCGTTGGACACCCGCCGGGACGGGATAGAAATCGCGGGACGCACCATGGCGGGTGAGCACCGTTGCCTGCCAGCCCGCTTCCACAAGCCAGCGTGCAAGCAGAAGAGTGACGCGCTCGGCTCCACCGGTCTTGAGGGAATCGATGTAGAGCACGACCCTTCGGGTCATGGCGTACTCGACGTTGCAGGGTGAGGCTTAAGAAAGCCCTCGAAACAAGGCAACACTCCCGGCAACCTCTCGGCCCTCCAAGCCTCGTCGACGATCTTGGCGCGGAACAGCAAAAGCATCAAATCCTCAGTGGCCCTCCGCCTTGCGGCCACGTCAGCGAGGGCAGGGTCCATCAATGCGACACGCTCCATCACCTGAACAGCGAAGGCACGATGGTCTTCCTGCACCTCGCGATCGTCATGCTCCGGTCGATGAGCATGGTCATGAACCGCTTGCAACGCCTGCCTCGCTTGCCAGTAGAGCGCCACATCCGCTGAAGCCCAGGCCTCAAGAGCATTGATCGCCAGCACGCGCATCAGATTCCGCGTGAGCCGGAAGGAGGTATCGGTTTCGATCATGGTGAGATCGAGGCGTGCACAGAACTGCAGCGCGCGCCGCCCGAGGCGGGCAGCACCGGGGCGATCCGCCAGGGTGAGCTGAAGCCGCAGCGAGGTGGCGTAACAGGAGATCAGCAGCTTGGCGCGGTTGAAACGATTCCCCTGGCGACACAAATGCGTGTTGGGATCGTTTTCCAGCCCTGTTGCCACTGCGTCCAACGCTGCAAGCGAAGCACGCATCAGCTCGGGGTCCTTGGCTTCAGCAGCGCGGTAAGCACACACGACCCTGCAGTAGGCGCGGTAACTAAGGGGCAGGCGGGTGCTAGAGCCCAAGGTTTCAAACAACGCGATCTGCTCCTCCAGCGCCTTGGGCCTGGCTCCACGGCGGAACAACAGTTGGTGAAGGTGATCGGTGCGGCCAAGCTCCAACCAGGACCGCTCCATCAGCGCCAAGGCCTCGGCATACAGCCCTTTCTGGATGAGGCGGGGAATCTGTGCATCAAGCACCTGCGGTTCAATCGGATGGTGCCCATCAATCCAGCCCAACAGCTGACGTCCGGCTTCACTGCGCCCACACCGGTTGCGCAACCGCACCGACCGAAACAAAACCGGCATCAACAGCCGCTGCAACGGCCAGGTTCGGGCTTGGGCCCGCAGCATCGAGCGACCACTTGAAGCCGCATCCAACAATCCTGCCCGCTGCAGGTCAGCAAGCATCTTGCGGGTGCGGCTCTCATAGGTATGTTCAGCGGCCAGCGCCAAGCGCTGCTGGAGAGGTGGGCCATCACCCGCCAATGCCGTCGCGATGGCGGCATCGAACGCCTCCGCATCCGGAGGGCAAAGCAAGGCTCCAGAGGCGTAGGGGCGCAATGCCGGAATTCGGGTCGCCACCACGGGCCGCCCAGCTGCCAGGTATTCGAAAAATTTCATCGGGAACATGTGCTGCGTGTAGGTGTTCTCCTGCAGTGGCAGCAGAGCCACATCGGCATGGGCGAGCCATGCCGGCAAATCGGCATAGGGTTGCAAACCCATGACGTGCACATTCGGCAAGGCCTGAAGAGCCGTAATGCGTGTGTCCGGATCGGCCTCGCCAACAGGTCCAAGCAGAACGAACGACCACTCCGAACGTTGACGGGCCAAGGCCGTCAGCATGGGCAAATCAACCTTATAGGAATCGATCGCGCCGACAAACATCAGGCGAGGCTTCGGGATGCCAGCCAGAGGCTTCGGGGCGTAGGGCGCATCCAGGGCGGCAGCGAAATGGGCCTGATCGGCAACGTTGCCGTAGTGGTATGTGCAGGCATTCAGTCGCATCAACGACGCCTGAAGATCAGGAGACGTGGTGAACACCACGTTCACCGTGCGGCACAACTGGCGCTCGCTGTCAGCAATCAAGGTCGCGGGCATACCGGGCTGGGCATGAATGCGATCGACGCAGTGGTAAACAGCAGCAGAGAACATTGACGACGTCGAGTCTGCTGCTCGTCGTCTGAGGTTGAGATAACGACCGGTTAGCGGGTTGTACGTCCACAACAGTGGCGAGCGAAAACGCAGACGCCGGAGAACCCAGGCCAGAGCGGAGCTAAACAGCACCCGGTTGATCCGCATCAACACCCCGCGTGTCCCACCGGGAATCACCATCGGCGACCAGATCCACAGGCCCGGCTCTACCTGGCGCGGCGGCCTGAACATCCGCCTCAGACGCTTGACGATCCGCTGCCGGTCCTGACGATCAGCACGCGGGGGACGCAACCCAAGAGACTCGATGTAGAGCACGCGATGGCCAGCCCGGTGCAGGGAAAGCGCGGTGTGCTGCTTGTTCGTCCACAAGGGATGGTCCCAGTCGGCTGTGGAAAGCAGAACGATATCTGGCATTAAGTGTTTTCGATGCGGTACATATCCCTGAACGTATCTGACTTCTCGCAAAGAGAGACAAAATCACCTTGAGCATGGATCCTGCCATTTTCAATCTCAATAATCCGATCACACTTTTTCACCGTTGATAAGCGATGGGCGATCACAATCGTTGTGCAACGACGCCCAACCAGATCCAATGCTTGAAGAACATCATGTTCAGTTCTGTTATCGAGTGCGCTTGTTGCTTCATCCAGAACGAGAACCCTGGCTCCCCGATAAAAAGCGCGAGCGAGAGCAAGACGCTGACGCTGCCCGCCAGACAACTTCACGCCATTCTCACCAATCATGGTGTAGAGGCCATAAGGCATTTGAGCAACAACATCATCGAACTGAGCCGTTTTCAACGCCGACCAAATATCTTCATCATCGATCGAATCGTTATCCAATCCAAAAGCAACATTATCGCGAATACTTCCGTCAAAAAGACGAATGTCTTGAGGGACCAAAGCGCAATTGGCCTGCCATGCTGGCAAATCTTGCGGACTCACAGGAATACCGTCCAACATGAGCTGACCAGAGGACGGCTGCAGCAAACCCAACAGCAGATGGGCAATTGTGGTTTTCCCACTTCCGGTGCGCCCCACAAGGGCAAAACGAGATCCGATCGGAATGGAAATATTGATTGAATCGAGAATTAATTTGTCGCTTCGACGGTACGAAAAACTCGCATCCTTCAACTGGATCAGACGATGTGGCATCAATCCTTCCGGGGTTGGTACACCTGGAGAGGCAAGAAGAAGCCGTTCGGGCTTTAGATCCAACAAATCAAGTGCATCTTTAATCTCCGGGAGACCACCTCGCAAACGATTGAGGCTGCGGAATGTGTTCTGAAGCGGTCCAGAAATTTTCAACAGCGTGAACATGATTGCGAATAAATCAGGTATCGCATTACGCACATCGCTCGAATCTCCGCTTAAAACAGCAGGAGCCAAGCCGATTAAAAATAAAATAGAGATTCCGGCAGGCTCAATCACAAAGCGCGGCACATCAGGGAGCAGTCGCGTTAATCGGTCATACCGTTTTGCGATGACGCCATCAGAAGAAAAACGAGTTACAAAATATTTATCAGCGGAATAAAGATGAACATCACGAATGGATCGCAACGACTCCATCAGCAAAAGATTGATACGGCGGCCATAGCGGACACGTTGCTTGGTCGCCAACCTCAAGTAGGGAGTAATGACCACTGAGGCAACGGCATAGGCCATCAACATCAACATGAAGATGGCCAAGGCCTGATAACCAAGAACAAAAACAACCCCAATCAGCAACGACGTCACCGACAAAGCATTGCCAGCAATCGCAATCAAAGGAATGACAACTTTCGTTGAAACACTATTCAGTATTCGATTGAACTTTTCAGAGAGATTGGCAGTGCGATTTTCAATAAAAAATTCATATCGCTGTCGAAGTACATTTTTATAAACTTGATTAACAAGGTCGTTCCATATCTCCGCGCTTAACAAACTTTGCATCAAAGACACAGAAAAGCGCACGAAAGAGGTGAGCCAGAAAGAGGCAATCAACAATGCCAACAACCAACCTGTTTGATCTAAAATTCCACCCCCAAAGACCCAAACCCCAGGCAAACGGTCTGCAAGCTTTGCTCCTGAAAAAAGGCCCACAAATCGAGCCAAAAAGGCAATCAGAAGAAGATCAAGAATGCCTTGAAAAAACGAAGCAAGAAGAACGAACCCGACCAACCGCTTCCGCCGCGCCGGCAACTTGCCCAGCAGCGCAGAGATATCTTTCCAGGTCTGACTCTGCAGCGAAAATCTTGGAAACTGGCGGCTCATCTTCCCCAAGCCAGAACCGACGTATCAACCTGTTGTCTGACCGTACGCGTTGAAGATCAGGCTGAACTATCTGCAAGGCCAGCCGGGCAACCGATTGACCACTCGCTGCAGCCGAGCGAGCAGCTGCTGCAGTCGTAACCGCCACGTGGTGGGACTGTTCAGGTATGACCCGGATACAGCCTCCAGGGCATCCAGGTGAGCAAAGGCGTCGCGCCAGCGCTCCAACAGCGCAGCTTCCGAACACTCCCGCAGGAGTGCCTCCAAACGATCGCGGGAGGGCCGCCAGGTCTGAGGAGATGCAGCAGCGGCCTGGATCCGCTCAACGTCGAAAAGCAGACGCCCACAACCGATCTGATGCAGGGTGTGCCCGGGGTCGCCGTAGTCGGCCAGGGCATGATTCAGGCTGCTGAACACAACGCAGCCGCAGGCCAGCGCCTCCAGCGGTGGCAACCCAAAACCCTCAGTCACGCCGCGGCCGCGCCAGTACTCCGCTGAGTCGTAGAGGTAGACCGTGGAGCGATTGAACAGATCCACCAGGTCATCCACCCAGCCGGTCTGCACCTCCACCACAAGGCCCACCTGGCGCAGCGCCGGCACCAGCTGATGCAGCACATAGGGGCTGCTCTTGCGGGCCTGCACCAGCACATCGATTGGGCAACGCTGGCCTATCGAACGGTCGCCACGATCCAGCCAAGCCTGGTCCAAGGCATTCGGAACCAGAAACAAGGGATTGCGGGGAGCCTTGTTCCCCCAATAGCCCAGTGTGTTGCGGCTCACGGCCAACACAGGAATCCCCGGCGGCAAGCCAAAGCCGTACTGGCTGCTGTGGGCGTGATATGCAACCCGGCGGCCTTGGAGCCGACGGATCAAACCGGGAACATCAAAGCCCCAGCTCACCACCCAGAGCACCTGAGTATCCGGACGCTCTTGGCGAAGACAGTCATCCAGATACGGATGATCGGGTGAGCGCTCGCGATAAGTGACCAATTCCGTCGGGCACAGATTCGCCACCAGGCGGGCGGTCTGCCGTTCGACGCTCAGTCCGCCACACCGGAACCTGGCACTGGTGCCGGGAACCAGAAAGCGGACAAGCGCAGGGGCCACAGATTGAGGCAGCGAATCAGGCCGCAACCGCCTCCGTGCTGCCGGCCCGCTGACGGCGGGTGAGGAAACCAAACAGCACCTTGCCGATGGCGGCCACCAGGTTGCCCTCCAGCTCTTTGAACATGTTCATGTTCAGGTGGAAGGCGTGATTGGCCTCCTCAACGATGCGATCGGCCATGGCCTGATCGATCGGCAGCGTGTCCATCGCAGAGCGATAGGTCGTCTTGAACGCCTTCTCATCGGCGATGTCGTCAAAGACGTAAAAGCGCAGGCCATCATCCCCATCCATGTTCATCGCCTTCTGGGCAATGTTCTTGAGGATCTGCCCACCAGAGAGATCACCGAGATAGCGGGTGTAGTGATGACCCACCAACAACTCGGGAGAGTCCTTGGCCACAGCGTGAATGCGCTCGACGTAGGCCGCTGCTGAAGGAGAGGGCTGGATGTCGTCCTTCCAGCTGTCGCCGAAGTAATAGGTGAGGTCTTGCTCAAGAGCCTCACGACGGTTCAGCTGGGCCATGGCGACGGGACCCACCACGGGATGATCCGTCAGCTTGCCGATCTCCTCCTCCATGGCGGAGTAAACGAAATAGAGATCAGCCACCAGCTTGCGATAGCTGGCCTTATCAACGACTCCCTTCAGAAAGCAGCTCACGAAGCCGGTGTTCTCGGCCATCGTGTGCGACTTTTTCGTGCCTTCCCGGAGCTGGGCAGCAAGGGCGACAGACATGATTGCTTGTGATTGGACCGATAGAAGGACCCTATAAGCAGTCGACGCAAGGGTGGTCACGAGCGTTGCGAAGGGTTACGCCGCTGTATCGGACGAAGCATTCCGATCAAACAGTTCGAACAGCTCGCGACAGATTTGCTGAAGCTGCTTCACCTGCTGCTGCTGAGGCAGGTGGGGGCCTTCCGGCAACCATTCACCAACCGTGGCGAGGCGCCAGCGTTCACCGTCGTACGTCATGCCCCGCATCAAGACTCCCAGCAGGCGCAGCTGATCGTCACCACAGTCCGTACTGATGCGCAATTGCATCAGCAAACTGCGGCATTCCAGCCTTGGACTCCAGCCAGGGAAGTGAAACGAGAGGTCCAGCGATTCCGTCTCAGTCCACTGTCGGGTCTGCGGGTCGTCCCGCCAGGGGCTGAGGTTGGCCTGTGCAGCAGGAAATTGGCGACGCACAAGCGTGATCGTGGATGCAAGCGCTCGCATCCGGGCCACGCTGTGTACCGATTCGCCCGCGTTCACTGCAACCTCGTCATTCCGCACAGTGTGGAGGGAGATGCAAGAGGTCGCCGTTACGGTTGCGCGAGGTTCACGAAACCATGACGCAACCGCTGCACCTGGGCCTGCTGGGCGCCATGCCGGAAGAGATCGGCTCTGATCTCAGCCACCTGAAGGATCTGAGCTGCAGCGACCACGGCGATCTGAGAATCCACAGGGGATCGTGGGGCGGCGAGGTGCGCCTGAGCCTGGCCTGGAGCGGCTGGGGGAAGGTGAGCGCTGCGCGGGCCGCCACTCGCCTGCTCGCCAGCGATCCCAGCATCGATCTGCTGCTGTTCACGGGCGTTGCGGGCGCTGCGGATCCGGCCCTGAGTCAATGGGATGTTGTGTTGGCTGATGCCGTGGTGCAGCACGACATGGATGCCCGGCCCCTGTTCCCACGGTTCACATTGCCAGCACTGAACCAGGAGCGGCTCCAACCGCAGCCGCCTTGGTTCGACTGGGCCAAGACCGCTCTGATGGAGGCCCACAATGCAGGCGACCTGAAGGGATTCACACGGCCCAGCAGCGGTCTGATCGCCACGGGGGATCGCTTCATCGGAGATCCAGCGGTGCTGCAGGCGCTGCGGGATGCCCTGCCCGACCTGCAGGCCGTTGAGATGGAAGGTGCTGCTGTGGCGCAGGTGGCCGAGCAGGAGGGTGTGCCTTGGCTGGTGCTGCGGGTGATTTCCGATGGTGCCGACGAAACGGCCGCCCAAAGCTTCGAAGATTTCGTCAAGCGCTACGAACAGCAGGCCTGGCGGCTAATTGAGGCCCTGCTGAAGCGCTGTGGTGACGCGCCCCAACAGTGCGCATGACGCCTGCGCTGAACCGGTTGATGCGGTACTGCCTGGTGGGAGGCACCGCCGCAGCCGTTCACATCGGCGTGCTGCTGCTGCTCGGCCAGTGGATGAGCCTGAGCCTGGCCAACCCCATCGCCTTTCTGGCCGCCTCCGTCGCGGGATATCTCGGCCATGCCCTGCTGACCTTCCGAGAAGAGACCGGCGGACGACAGTTCGCGCGGCGCTGGCTGCTGCTGCAATACGTGGTCAACATCAGTGTCTGTGTCCTGCTGCCACTCCTGAAAGCGCCAACGCTGGTGCTGGTGTTCACACCCACACTGCTGAATGCCCTGATCTGGGGCCGCGCGGCTCGCTTCAGTGCTCAGGCCCGCCAGCAGCAGCAGGGGCATCCACCGCTGCTCCATGCCGACGACCTCGGTCTGGCGGAGGGCGTCGATGCGGCCATCCTCGATCTGGCCCAAAGCGGGCGGCTTCAGGGGGCCAGTCTTCTGGTGAATGGCCCCAGTGCGGCCGATGCTGTCGATGCCTGGGGTGATCTTGCCGATCCACCACCACTCACCCTGCACGTCTGTCTCACCGAAGGGCATCGCCTGCCCAACTGCCAGGATCTACCGACTGGGTTCGGAACCCTGCTACTGGCCTCACTCCTGCCCTGGCAGCGGCGGCGTATCGCCCCCCAGCTGCGAAGGGTTCTGCAGCAGCAGATCAGCCGCTACCGCCAGCTCACGGGGCTGCGGCACATCCGCCTCGATGGCCACCAACACATCCATTTGGTTCCGCTTGTGCTGGACGCGGTGCTGGATCTGGCAGGCGACGAATCAATCACCTGGGTGCGTACGACGCGGGAGCCCCTGCCGGAAGGCCTGCCATTGAGGCTCTGGTGGCGCAGCCTGCAGACCGGAGGTCTGCTCAAGTGGCTGGTTCTGCAACTGCTGAGCAAGCTGGCCATCCCGCGCCTGCGCCGGGCCGGACTTCAAACCAACCGGCGCTTCGCCGGAGTGCTGTTCAGTGGATCAATGTTCGGAACAGCCTTTCGCCGCTGCTGGGAAACGTCCTACAGCTCAATCACTACGGAACGTGCTGCACAGCCGGTTGTTCTGATCCACCCAGCTCTCCCTGATGCTGCCTCGGGAATGAATCAGGCGGCGTTTCAGCAGTCTGTGGCCTTTTTCAGTTCCACCAACCGCCAGAAAGAGTGGAGCTCAGCGCAACAGCTCTGAACCCTGATGCACAGCTCTAACGAAATAGTGCGGACGCCGTTTCACATCAATGTAGATCCGGCCGATGTACTCCCCCAGCACGCCGATGCCAATCAGCTGAATTCCCCCAAGGAACAGAACAGCCACGATCAGTGAGGCGTAGCCCGGCAGGTCGACACCGAAAACCAGAGTGCGCAGCACGATCAGGGCGGCATAGACAAAGCTCAGGAATGAAATCAGCACACCGATCACGCCCCATACCTTCAGAGGCTTGACCGTGAAGGAAAAAATGCCGTCCAGGGCATAGCGCCAGAGCTGGAGGGAGCTCCAGGACGTGTTGCCACCGACGCGGGCCACCCGGCTGTAGGCGATCTCCTCGCTGCGGTAACCGGTCCAGGGCATCAACCCTTTGGAGAAGCGCGTGGCCTCACGCAACTGGGTCACCGCCTCCACCACTGGAGCACTCAAGAGCGGAAAGTCGCCGGCCCCTTCCTGAAGCTGGATCGAATCCACCAGACGGTTGAACACGCGATAGAACCAAGACGCCGTGGCCACCTTGACGAGCCCTTCGGCATCGCGGTCATCCCGTACCGCGGTGACCACCTCAGCCCCGTCTCGCCAGGCCTGCACCATGACGGGAATCCGCTCCGGAGGGTGCTGGAGGTCGGAATCGATCAGCACCGCAGCGGCACAGCGGGCGTTGGCGTAGTCCAACCCCGCCAGCATCGCGGCCTCCTTGCCAAAGTTGCGGGTGAGCTCCAGCAGCGTGACAGCCTGATCGGCATGTCTCTGCTGCCAGGCACGGATCACAGCGACCGTGGCATCGGAGGAACCGTCATCAATCAGCAGCAGATGATCCACCTCCGTCAGAGCCATGACCCGCTCCATGAAGGCGCTGATCACCTCGGCTTCGTTGAAGCAGGCCGCCACCACCCACACCTGCTCGCTGGCCATCAATGCGCGGTCTGCACTGTTTGAAACCGTAGGGCTCCCGGCTCAGTCATAGGCTCGGCCTGCTGACGCCCGACCAACCGCCATGGCCCAGTTCGAGAAGCTCACCGCCCCCAGCCAGGGCACACCAATCCGCTTCGAGAACGGCCAACCCGTGGTGGCCGACAACCCGATCATCCCCTTCATCCGGGGTGATGGCACCGGCGTAGACATCTGGCCCGCAACGCAGAAGGTGTTGGATGCGGCTGTGGCCAAGGCCTACGGCGGCAGCAAGAGCATCGAATGGTTCAAGGTCTACGCCGGCGATGAAGCCTGCGACCTCTACGGCACTTACCAGTACCTGCCGGAGGACACCCTCGAGGCGATCCGCGCCTACGGCGTGGCCATCAAAGGCCCCCTCACCACTCCGGTGGGTGGCGGCATCCGGTCGCTGAACGTGGCCCTGCGCCAGATCTTTGATCTGTATTCCTGCGTGCGCCCCTGCCGTTACTACGAGGGCACCCCAAGCCCCCACAAGCGTCCCCAGGATCTGGACGTGATCGTCTACCGGGAGAACACCGAAGACATTTATATGGGGGTGGAATGGGAAGCCGATGACGCCGTCGGCCAAGAGCTGCGGAAACATCTCAACGAGGTGGTCATCCCCGCCAACGGCAAGCTGGGCAAGCGCCAGATCCCCGAGGGTTCCGGCATCGGCATCAAGCCGGTGAGCAAAGCCGGCAGCCAGCGCCACATCCGCAAGGCGATCCAGCACGCCCTGCGTCTTCAGGGCGACAAGCGCCATGTAACCCTGGTGCACAAGGGCAACATCATGAAGTTCACGGAAGGAGCCTTCCGCGACTGGGGCTACGAGCTGGCCACCACAGAATTCCGCGACGTGTGCATCACCGAGCGGGAAAGCTGGATTCTCGGCAACCTCGAAAGGGATCCCAACCTGAGCGTTCAGGCCAACGCCCGGATGATCGAGCCCGGTTACGACAGCCTGACCCCGGAGAAAAAGGCTGAAATTGATGCCGAGGTGCAGGCGGTGATCGACGCCATCGGCAGCAGCCACGGTGGCGGCAAGTGGAAGGAGATGGTGCTGGTGGATGACCGCATCGCCGACAGCATTTTCCAGCAGATCCAGACCCGCCCTCAGGAGTATTCGATCCTCGCCACACTCAATCTCAACGGCGACTACATCTCCGATGCCGCCGCTGCGATGGTCGGTGGCTTAGGCATGGCCCCCGGTGCCAACATCGGCGAGAACGCCGCCATCTTCGAAGCCACCCACGGCACAGCCCCGAAACACGCCGGCCTCGACCGGATCAACCCCGGTTCAGTGATCCTCAGCGGCGTGATGATGCTGGAGTTCCTCGGCTGGCAGGAAGCTGCTGATCTGGTGACCAAGGGCCTCAGTGCCGCCATCGCCGACAAGCAGGTCACCTACGACCTGGCCCGACTAATGGAGCCCCAAGTGGATCCGGTGAGCTGCAGCGGTTTCGCCGAAGCGGTCATCGCCCGTTTCTGAACACTCAACAGCAGGTCGTCCGTGATCATCAATCACTCGAAGAAATTCATATTTTTTGCCAACCGAAAAACAGCTTCAACATCGACGGCGATTGCGCTCTCGAGCAACTGCAATAAAAAAGACGTAATAACACCCCTGGGACGAGACGAAAGAATTCGCCGAGAACTTGGCTATCAAGGGCCAATTAACTTTATTCCCTGGTGGAACATACCGAAATACCTAGCAATCGAAGCCAAAAGCAAGGTCTTTAAACGAAGCGCCAATCGCGAGCTCAAAACGATTGGCCTACATACGCACATTGAGGCCAAGCCCTTTTAGAAAAAAGTATATTAGCGCTTCTAACTTTGATAGCTATTTCAGCTTCTGCATTATTCGAAACCCATGGGATACGCTATTTCGAAATTTTTTGAGCTCAAAAAAAGCGAACAACTCCAATCCCTAGATTTAGATACTTTTATCCACAGCGGCAGGCTTAAAAATTTTGGGACATCCTGCCGATCAATTCACAGCGGCCAAGGGAAGATGCTCGTCAAAAAACTCTATAAGCATGAACATTTGCAGGAGACAATTCAAAATCTTTTCAAGGAGCTAGACCTTACCGGCAACCCGCAACTACCTCGAGCGAAATCCACCTTGCGCACCGACAAAAGGCATTACAGAGATATGCTCAGCCCTGGCCAAGCGAAAACAATCGAACATATTTTTGCCCAAGAAAACGAATGGGGTCAATACCAATTATGAATTATCAACCGCGATAGTCTTAGGCAAATCCGTCAGAATCTATCTTGCATCCTGCAAACAACAAAATCCATTCGCGAATTCTCTTGATTCACAACCCAACACCTACTGAGAGGCTTAAACGCTCAAATCACTCATGATCTGCCACCAAGACGTCAGGATTCATGGTCCAAATCAATGACACCAGGCCCAACGTTCCAGTGCAGCATTAATCAACAACAAACCAGCTGATCGCTGCGATCGACTTGCGTCAGGAGACAGAATTGGTAGATGGGCATCGGATCCGGCTCCTCATCTCCAACCCAGCTCCCCGGACTCCCCGCCGGCGCCGCAGACCCCTGCGTGCACTGCGGCTTCTGCCTACCCACCTGTGCCAGCTATCGCGTGCTGGCCAGTGAGATGGACTCGCCCCGCGGCCGCATCCATGCGCTGCGGGCGATCGAAGCCGGTGAACTGGAGCTGGATGCCACGGTGGCCAGCCATTTCGACACCTGCCTGGGCTGTTACGCCTGTGTTTCCGCCTGTCCTTCGGGAGTCCGCTACGACCAGCTGATCGAGGCCACCCGGCCCAAGCTGAATCAGGCCAACCAGCGCAGCAGTTGGCAAACCAGCTTCCGCAAGCTGCTGCTGCAGGTGTTGCCCTACCCCAAGCGGCTGCGGGCCCTGCTGCAACCCCTGAGGGCCTACGCCGGCACACCGCTGCAACAGTTGGCCCGCCGCTCCGGTCTCACCCGTCTGTTTGGGCCGGAAATCGAGGCGATGGAGCAACTTCTGCCGCCCCTGGTGCCGGAGAGCTTCAGCGACCAACTGCCCCAGATCAATCCCGCCAGCGGTGATCGGCGCGGCCGCGTGGCGCTGTTGCTGGGCTGCGTGCAGCGCTGCTTCGATCCCAGCGTGAGCAGCGCAACGGTGAAAGTGCTGCAGGCCAACGGATTTGAGGTGGTGATTCCACCGGACCAGGGATGTTGCGGGGCGGTGAGCCATCACCAGGGAGAGCTGGAACTCACCCGCCAATTGGCGACGGATCTCGTCCGCAACATGAACGCGATCCAAGGAGAGCTGGATGCCGTGCTGGTGGCAGCCTCCGGCTGTGGCCACACGATGAAGGCCTACGGCGAGCTGCTGAACGGCAAAGTTACCTTCAGGGCCCCGGTGCTGGACGTGCAGGAATTCCTTGCAGACCGCGGCCTTTCGGAGACGTTCCGGGCCCAACTGCAACCTCTAGCCGGCGTGGTGGCCATGCATGACGCCTGCCACATGATTCACGGCCAGGGAATCCAGGCCCAGCCCCGCCAGCTGCTGCGCGCCATCCCTGGCATCCAGCTGCGGGAAGCGACCGAAGCGGGGGTCTGCTGCGGCAGTGCCGGCATCTACAACCTGGTGCAACCGGAGGAAGCCGCCGAACTGGGCCGGATCAAGGCCGACGACCTCAGCGGCACCGGCGCTGCATGGGTGGCCAGCGCCAACATCGGTTGCACACTGCAACTGCGGCGCCACCTGGGCGATCGGGCCCGGGTGCAGCATCCGATGGAACTGCTGGCCGCCTCAGCCAGCCTCCATCCGCTGCCAGGCATCCCGCAGGGTGTCGGCACCACCGAGATTGCCGGGGAAGGTAAGGATCGGCAGTCCGGTGCAAGGTCCCGCTGAGGGGCGCACCAGCGACAGTCCCGGCAGCAATTGGCCTTCCAGCTGCACCGACTCGAGGGCCAGGCCCCTGGCCAGCAGCGTCTGGGTGGTGATGCCGCCTTTGCTGATCAGATAGCCGAGATCAGGAGCAAGGGCTGCCACCAATCGCCCCATCAACTCCGCCAGCGCGGAGGACAAGCGCCGGCCCTCCTGCTCGGAATCACAACGCAGCTCACCGCGGCTGGTGAACAGCACCGGCGTGAGGCCTTGATCAAGCAGCGCCCGCAGCTGCTGCAACCAGACCCGCTCCAGATCCGCCAGCAGCAGATCGGGCGTGGGCCCTTCCAGCACCCGGGCGATGCGCGGCACCGGCAGCTCAACCCCTTGGCACCCCGCTTCCACCAGCAACAGCTCAAGCTGCTGATCCGCCAAGGGCACGTGGGAGCCCACCATCACCAATCCCGGCAGGTGCGTTCCATCGGCAGCCAGTCGGCGCAACCCCGCTAAGCCCTTGGGATCAAGCGGCGGCGGACCTGGATCCGCCAAGGCCTTCACCATGCTGGCGGCGGAACGGAACAGAAAGCGTTTCTGCCCTTGAAGGGCGCGCACTGCTGCAGCCAGAGCGGTGAGCTGCTTCTGCCGCTCGGCATCCACCACCACCGCTGCATTGCCCTGGAGAGAACGCAGTCGATCGATCAACAGCGGCAAACCAGCCCCACAGCCAGCATCGAGCTCGCGCCCACTGATGCGCTGCACCGAAGCCGCGGCAATGGCCCCGTCACTTTTCTCCTCCAGCCAGCGGGCCAGATCACTGTTGCTGAAGCCAAACAGCCGGTCCTGGGCAAACGGCGTGGTGTGCACCGGTTCCCCGTGGAGGAGATGCACCCCGTTCACGGTGGTGCGGCCCCCTTCCAAGAACGCCGGAACATGGAACGTGGCATCAAAGGGTCCGAAGGCCGCCTGCAACACCTCAGGCTCCAGCACCCCGTGGCCGCGCAAGGTCGAATCGCCACGACTCACCAGCAGCACCTGATCACGGGCCAATCCCTCCCGTTGCAGCGCTTGATCCAAAGCCGCCGCAATGCCGCGGTTGCGTTCCGCTGCAGCCGTGGGCATCAGCGCCCGGGTGTCGGCCAGCAGAAACAACAGCGGCGACGCATGGCGCAGTCCCCGGCGCAGGGTGTCGACATCCCAGCGCAGCAACAGCGGACAGCTGTGCACCGTCTGCGAGCCGGTGGGATCGTCGTCAATGACCACAACCTTCATGGCACCATCGTGCCGTGAGCCATTCCCCCGCCAGCCGCAGTGCTCTGATGGACCTGGTGCACCAGTGGCATCAGAGCGGCACCCCCTGGAGTCCCAGTGGCCTGGGCACACGCCTGGACTGGGGCCCGCCGCTGGATCCCCGCCATGAGGTGCTCTCCTGCCGTCAGCTCAACCGGGTGATCGACCATGCCGTGGACGATCTGACGATCACCGTGGAAGCCGGTCTGCCGCTTCAGGACCTGCAGGATCTGCTGGCGGAACAGGGCCAATGGCTGCCGATTGACTGGCCCCGAGCCGGCGCTCCCGGCAGCATCGGCGGCCTGGTGGCCCGGGGTCTGGCCGGCGGGCTGCGTCACCGCCATCTGGGGGTGCGGGATCAGATCATCGGCATCGGCCTTTTGCGGGCGGATGGCACCGAAGCCCACGCCGGTGGACGGGTGGTGAAGAACGTGGCGGGCTACGACCTGATGCGGCTGCTCTGCGGCAGCTGGGGCAGCCTGGCGCTGATCACCGAACTCACCCTGCGGCTGCAACCGCTGCGCCCCGCCCGGAGCAGCCTGATCGTGAACGGCAAGCTGGCGGCTCAGGAAGCCTTCCGCAGCGAACTGCTGCGCTCCAGCCTCACACCGGAACGCTGTGACTGGATCAACGGCGGCGATGCTGCCTGGCGGCTGCGGCTGGTGGTGAGCAGCGTGTCGAAGCAGGCGGTGGACGATCAGCTGAAGCAGCTCGAGGGGTTGGCGCTGAACCAACAGCTCAGCGCCGAACGCCAGGCTTGTTCCGATGCCCTGACCACACCCTTCGATGCCAGCCCCTCTGCGCAGCTGGTGCGGCTGGTGCTGCCGCCGGCCCAGTTGCAACAGTTGCTGCGGGATGAGGCCATGACGGCTCTGAAGCCATGGTGCTGGGAACTGGCCGCCGGAGCCGGCTGTGGCGATGGCTGGTGCGCTGCCGCCACGCCAGATCACCAACTGGAAGCGTTGCGCCGCAGCGTAATCGGCCTCGGCGGCGAAATGACGCTGTTGAAACGAGCAGCCGGATCAACCGTGGCGGCCTGGGTTGACCGTCCCTCCCGACCGCTGATCGAAGCGGTGAAACGCAAGTTCGACCCCAAACTGCAGCTCAGCCGCGGCCGGCTCCCGGGGGTGAATCAAGAGACGCTGTAGCGACAGGCGAGGGTCTGCTTCGCGCCGGGCTCGAGCACCAGCTTGCGATCACCGCTAATCAGCGCCTGCCGGGGCCCTGTCCAGGGTTCCAGACAAACCATCTGCCGCGGGGGCTCGGTCCAGACCACGCTGAGATCCAGCGGCGCCTGATGCTGCAGCTCAAGCTTCACCCCAGTGGCGTCGTCGATCAGCGTGACCGGACCAGCAGGGCGGCAGAGGAAATCAACCCCCTCAGGCAACCGCCTGAGCTGATCGGCGGTGGCGGCCTCCGCCATCTCCAGATGGTTGAGGCAGCGCTCCGCCAGCCCCATGAGCCGGGTCTGGGCCAGATCGCTCACGTTGAAGTAGGGGTGCAAGCCGAAACTGAACGGCATGGCGGCATCACCACAGTTGTGCACCGTGGTGGAAATTTCTAAGGCAGAGGCCACCGGCCGTAGCTCCATCTGCAAACGGAAGGAGAAGGGATAGGCCTTCAGCGTTTCGTCGGTGCTGGAGAAGCTGAGGCACACACCACTCTGATCCTCCAGCAACTGAAGCTGCCAGGGAAGATCCCGGGCGAAGCCGTGCTGCTTGAGGGTGTGGTCGACGCCAGCCACCGGGAACACATCGCCGGGCAGGTTGCCGCAGATCGGAAACAGCACCGGAATGCCGCCGCGGATGCTTTTGGTGGGGTCGGCGTAACGGTTCTGATC
>ENA-OSEY01000768-OSEY01000768.1-marine-metagenome-genome-assembly--contig:-NODE-768-length-22746-cov-4.900613_pt1 | contig 22746 bp, 21 predicted proteins | sample MGYA00248465_ERZ534230 | MGnify/ENA primary metagenome ERZ534230 (study PRJEB26409, sample SAMN06344110) | marine metagenome | isolation source: Sea water from surface | place: Atlantic Ocean:Southern...
TTTTGTAAGTCTGTTTTTAATTTTGGTGATGTATCAAAAGCATCTTCTGCAAAATTATTATCTAACTTTTTATCATTGATGACAACTACTACTGTGATTGAGTTTTTTAAATCTGCAAAAAAACTAAATATCGATATTAAGCTGTTATGTGATGTTGCTAGATTAGGCTCAGGAAATTCAGGTGCTTTAGATAGAATTGCTGATAAAGCTATAAAAGGTAATTACAAAGGATATGTTTTTTCTGTAGATAATACATATAAAGATTTAAATTATATTAATGATCTTGTTTCTGATTTACCTAATGCTAATAAACTCTCAAAAATGGCTAAGTCATTTTATAAACAAGCTTCAATAAAAGGATTTGGTGATTTACTTGTCAGTGAATTAATTGATAAGGAAAAATACTAATAAATGGATAAGCTAGTTCCAATTATTTATATGATTGGGGTACTATTATTGGTCTTACCTTCTTTCTTAAGCTCTAATAGTAATTTTAAAACCTTTTTTACTAACTTATCGATTTGGGTAGCTATTGTATTAGTCGTTTTATCTTTTTACTTTGCCTATAATTATTTTATGTAAAACGGTTACATATATTTAATTTAATTATATGTAGACTAATTAAATACAAATATTTATACGACCTTTTTATGCCCAATCAATATGTTGCTAAATCAAGAAGATTAAGAAGTACTATTTATTCTTCTCGAATTGAAAATCAGGGTGTTACTTCTTATACTATCTATAATCATATGTTACTTCCTGCTGGTTTTGAAGGAAGTCTAGAAGAAACATATAACCATTTAAAAAATCATGTTCAGATATGGGATGTAGCAGCAGAGAGACAAATAGAGATCAAAGGCAAGGATGCGTATCAATTAGTTCAATTAATGACATGTAGAGATTTAAGTAAGACCAAAGAAGGTAAATGTTATTATTGCCCAATTATTGATGAAAATGGAGGAATGATTAATGATCCTGTTGTACTTAAATTCAATAATGAAAAATGGTGGATTTCAATTGCTGACTCAGATGTTATGTTATTTGCCAAAGGTCTTGCAATAGGAAAAAAATTAGAAGTTTCTATTTCTGAACCTGATGTTAATATTATGGCAATACAAGGTCCTAAGGCTTTTAATTTACTAGAAAAAGTTTTTGGAAAAGAAATTTTAGATTTAAAATTTTATAATTTTAAATATTTTAATTTTAAAAATTCTAAACACTTAATTGCTAGATCAGGTTGGTCAAAGCAGGGCGGTGTAGAAATTTATGTAGAGGATGCCAAATCTGGACTTGAGTTATATGATTTGTTATTTGAAGAAGGTAAGGAGTTTAATGTAAAGCCAGGATGCCCCCATCTTATTGAAAGAATTGAAAGTGGATTATTATCTTATGGAAATGATATGGATATAAATGATAATCCTCTAGAATGTGGTTTAGATAAGTTTGTTCATCTAGATAATAATATAGAGTTTCTTGGTAAAGATAAGCTAATTAAAATTAAAGAGAATGGAATAGAAAAAAAATTAATGGGTGTAAAGATAGACATAGATAATATTAATTTAAGATCATCTATAAATTTAACTATTAATAATTCTGTAATTGGTGAAATAAGATCTGCGGTATACTCACCAACATTTAATAAAGTAATTGGCATTGCAATGATAAATAAACCATATTTTTTATCTAAAGATAAATTTGATATAATTATTGATTCAAAAAAATATACAGGAGAAATTTGCGATATTCCATTCGTATAGATTATGAGTAGTAATGTTAAAGCTATAATTTTAGCTTTGGTTGCTTCTGTAGCGGGAGTAACAATGAATGTACTTATAAAGTTTTCTTTACAAGATATTAATGTTTATACTGCTGGTTTTTTAAGATTTTTATTTGGTTTTATTCTTATTCTTCCATTTATTTTTTATTCTAAATTTCAAAATTTCAAAACACCTAATCTTAAAATTCATTTAACCAGAGGTGTTTTAAATATTCCTATGATGTTACTTGGTTTTTCAGCACTGCAATTCATACCTTTAGAACAAATTAAGGCTATTTCATTTATTACTCCTATAATTGTTGTCGTGTTGAGCGTAATTTTTTTAAAAGAAAAAATTTATTTAATACGAATTGGAGCTTTGTTAATCGGTTTAATTGGAGTTTTTGTAATTTTAAGACCAGGTATTGTTCCTATTAATGTAGGAGCATATTTGGTCTTATGCTCTTGTTCAATTTGGTCAGTAGTTGTTATAATTACTAAGTTTGCTGCTAGAGTTGATAGTGCTTTTACCATTTTATCTTATCAATATACTCTGGTTACTTTTTTATCTTTTCCTATTGCTTTATATTTTTGGCAATCTCCATCTTCGGTCACATTAATTTATTTAATTTTTGCAGGTATAGCAGGAACGATTGTTCATCTTTGTATTAATACTGCATATAAACTAACTGATCTATCAGTATTACAACCTGTTAATTTCTCGAGACTACTAATAGCGTCATTTTTTGGGTTTATCATCTTTGATGAAATACCAGATGTTTGGACTATTATTGGAGGCTTAATTATTTTTTCATCAATTTTAATTATCACTTACAGAGAAAGCTATCTTAAAAAAGATATAGCAAAGCAATCAATACCAGTTAAACTTTAATTTTTTAATGAATAATAATATTCGAGCAATCTTATTAACTGTGTCCGGATCATTTTTTGCAGTTTTAATGGAGGCACTTATTCGTGCAGCTCAATATGATTCAAATGTGTACACAATAGGTTTTTTAAGATTTTTTTTTGGATTTGTAATTATTTTCCCATATTTAATCAAAAATAAATTCACCACATATAAAACAAAAAATTTTAAATTTTATTTAATTCGAGGTCTTTTAAATTTACCCATGATGATACTGGGTTTTGGTGCATTAATTTATATTCCATTCGAGCAATTCAAAGCTCTAAATTTTTTGAGTCCTATAATTGTAGTTTTATTAAGTTTCATAATTTTTAGAGAAAAAATTTATATGTTTCGTGTTCTAACATTAGTAATTGGTTTTATTGGTATGTTAATAATTATAAGACCTGGATATGTTGATTTTAATATTGGGACAATTATGGTTTTAACTGCTCTAATTTTTTGGTCGTTTATAATTATTTTATCTAAGTTTGTTTCAAAAGATGATTCACCTATCACGATGGTAACTTATCAGTATACATTAATGACTATTTTTGCATTACCTCTTGCCATATATTTTTGGCAAATGCCTTCTCTAACTTCATTTATATACGTTTTTGTGGCTGCAATTTCTGGAACAATTTTACATCTGGCTCTAGCATTATCTTATAAGTATGCAGATCTTTCCGTTACTCAACCTGTTTGGTTTACTGGATTAATTTTTGGATCTGCATTTGGTTATTTTGCATTTAATGAAAATCCTGATTTTTGGACATGGATTGGAGGTATTGTAGTGTTTTCTTCCGTTTTATTAATAACTTATAAGGAAAAAGACTCAAAAAAAATGCCAGAAAATACTAATATTTCATAGTTACATCATAAATAAAATTTTCAGAAACTATTGTATTACAATCATTATTTTTGTAGAATTTTTTTATTATTGGGAGGTAATATGAAATTACTAGTAAAATTATTTTTAATTTCTTTAACTATTCTTCCATTCGCTAAAACTACTTCTGCAGAAGAATTAATCATTTGGAGTAGAGGTGGATGGTCAGACTGGATGGTTGAAGGGTTTAATAAAAAAATGGCTGACGAAGGAAAAGATATCGTTGCTATTAACAACCTTATTGGTCATGCTGACTTTCAGGTTAAATTCACTGCTGCACTTGCTGCAGGTGAAAGAGTTGATGTTGCAAACATCGACTTAATTAACGTTCCTTATTATGCTGCAATAGGTGCATTAGAAGATATGACTGACTTTTTAAAGTCACAACCATATTATGATCAATTAAATGGTCCAATGCTTGCTTTAGGATCTTATGATGGAACACACTTTGCTGCACCAAATGCTGCTGATGTGTCTGGTTATGTTTATAATAAAAAACTTATGCCAAACCCACCAAAAGATTGGGCAGAGATGACAAGTATGTGTGAAGACTTTGCTGCTAGAGGACAACTAATGATGGCTTGGCCTTCAAAAAGTTATGGTGGTATGATCTTTACAGGTATGCCAGTTGCTTGGGCAAATGGCGGTTCATGGGTAAGTAAAGATGGTAAAACAGCTGAGTTAAATCATCCAAAAACAGTTGAATGGTTTAAGCATTACCAAAATTTAATTAACATTGGTTGTGTGCCAGAAAACGTTGATGTTTGGGATTGGCCAGATAAACAAGATGGCTTCCTAGCAGGTGATATTGCAATGATTGGTACAGGTAACTTCATGATTAATGTTGTTAAAGATCACACAGAAAAAGTAGATGCTGGATTTACAGCATTTATGGGTAGTGATGGTTCAAGAAATTCAGCATTTATCGGAGGTGACTTAATTGCAATCCCAGTTACAACTGGTGCTAAAGAAGCAGCTCTTGAATATATTGAATATGTATTATCTGAAGCTGGTCAAATCGAAGTGTATACTAAAAACGGTGGTATACCAATTCGAGCAGATCTATTTGAAGGTAATCCATACCTAACTGATGATCACATGGTATTTGCAAATGCATCTACTGTTGGAGATGTTCCTTATACAACTGTTTATCAGGAGTTAATGGATCCATGGCAAGTAGCAAATCAACGAATTTTTGCTGGTGAAGATGTGCAGACAGTTCTTGATGAACAAAATGCAATCATGCAAAAAATCATTGATGCTGGTCATTAATAGATAAAACATTGTAGGCGAAACTTATGAGTAGATTACGAAAAGAACAACTCGTTGGTCTTTTAATGGTTTCGCCTGCATTAATTTTACTTGCAGTTTTCTTTCTTTATCCGCTTGTAAATTCCTTTTACATGTCATTTCACAAATGGCCACTTTTTGGAAAACCAAAGTGGGTAGGTCTTGATAACTATATTTTTATGTTCCAGGATGAACGTTTCTGGGAATCTTTGAAATTTACTTTTGTTTACACTTTAACCGTTACACCAATGTTGTTTGTTGTCGCTATTGGAACTGCACTATTATGTAACGCAAAAGCTTGGGGAACAACTTTTTTTAGAAGTATCTATTTTTTACCTGTAGTTATGTCTTTTGCTACAGCTAGTTATGTCTGGTTATGGCTCTACAGTGAAATGTATGGAGTTATCGTTTATGCATTAGAATTTTTTGGTTTTGGTGGAGAAAATAAAAATCTTAATGTTTGGAAAACAGGAACATCTTCAATGTGGGCCGTTAATGCTATGGTTACATGGAAGTTTTCTGGTATCCAAATGATTATTTTGATAGCTGGATTACAAGCTATAAGAGATGATTATTATGAAGCATCTAAATTAATGGGGGCTTCACGATGGCAAACAATTTGGAATGTAACACTTCCTCTTTTACGACCTTCAATTGCCCTTGCTTTAATTTTATCCATAGCAGGTTCAATTCAAGCATATGAACAATTTGTAATCATGACAAGAGGTGGTCCTTCAAACTCTACTAAAACACTTGTTATGCATACTGTAGATATGGGATTTGATTATTTTAAATTAGGTCCAGCAGCATCTCTTGGTGTAATTATAATGATAATACTTTTTGTACTTACTGTAATTCAATTACGTTTATTTAGAAAGAATTACTAAGTGAGACGTTACTCATCGGATTGGTACTGGTATTATGCAATTAATTATACTTTAGTTATAATAATTATTTTTCCAATTTATTGGACACTTATTTCTTCATTTAAAAAACCTAGTGAGCTAATTACTAGTGAGCCTACTTTTTATCCTCATGATTTAACTTTGCAGTATTATGATCAAATTTGGAATTTTGATAGACTTAAAAGACTTCAAGATACTGAGTCCGAAGATTCAGAATCATCTGGTGTTGAAATTGAGAGCAAATTTCGACTTGATGGTGAAGGAGTCAAAAGACCTTTTATGAATAGTGCAATAGTTTCAGCTGGAACAATTATATTAACTATTATTGTTTGTACCTTAGGTGGATATGCACTTACTGTTTTAAACACTCCTTTAAAAAATTTTTTTTTCTTATTAGTAATATTACCAATTTTAATTCCAGGTATTTCTTTAATAATTCCTCTCTATAAATTATTAAAAGACCTTGGACTTACTAATACTCATTTAGGTTTAATCTTAATTCATACTTGTGGAATGTTGCCTTTAGGAATCTTTATGATGAGAAATGCGTTTAACAGCATTCCTTCCTCATTAAGAGAGGTAGCAATGCTTGAAGGATCAAGTGAATTAAAAATTATTACTTCTGTTATGCTACCGTTAGCAATTCCAGGTCTTTTAACAGTTATGGTTTTTGCAATGTATGTTTCCTGGAATGATTACATTTATGCTTTTATATTTATAAATTCACCAGAAAATACAATGTTAAATATTTCATTAATGAAAATTGCATTAGGTGGATCTCAATTTGAAATGAAATGGGGAAGTCTAACAGCAGGCTCAATTGTTAGTTTTCTTCCAATAATAATTTTTTATACTTTTCTTCAGCAATATTTTGTTAGAGGAGTTACAGGAAGCGCAGTAAAAGAATAGGGGGTTATATGTATTCTGTAGATTTAAAAAATGTAACAAAAAAATGGGGAGATGTTACTGCTGTCGATCAAGTAAATCTCCATATTAATGAAGGTGAATTCGTTGTACTTTTAGGACCCTCAGGATGTGGTAAAACAACTACGATGCGTCTTGTTGCTGGATTAGAAGATATAACTGATGGTGAGATAAAAATTGGTGATGAAATTGTAAATGATGTTGACCCAAGAAAAAGAGATGTATCAATGGTATTTCAAAATTATAGTCTTTTCCCCCACATGACTGTTAGAAATAATATTGCTTATCCTCTAAAAATGAAAAAAATTCCAAGTTCAGAACATGATAAACTTATTAAAGAAGTTTCTTCACTTGTTGAATTGCAAGATTTATTACACCGTAAACCAGCCGAACTATCAGGTGGTCAAAGACAACGTGTTGCTCTAGCAAGAGCAATAGTTCGTCAACCACGTGTCTTTTTAATGGATGAGCCTCTTTCAAATCTTGATGCTATATTGAGAGTTACAACTAGAGCAGAATTAAAAAATCTACATCACCGACTTGGTGTAACGACAATATATGTAACACATGATCAAGTAGAGGCAATGACACTTGCAAATAGAATTGCTGTTATGAACCACGGTAAACTTTTGCAGTTTGATAAACCACAGGTAATATTTGATGATCCTTCTTCTAAATTTGTTGCTGGTTTTATTGGTTCACCTGCAATGAATTTGATTGATGGCCGTGTAGAAAACAAAAAATTTATTTCTGATAGTCTTACGACATCTTTTGATATTGATTATGAAGGTGATATTACCCTTGGAGTAAGACCTGATAAAATTCAAATAGTCAATGATACTGATACAAATAATGGATCTGCAAAAGTTTATTCTGTCGAATTAACCGGTGAAGCAAATCTAGTAACATTTAAATCAAATAATCAAAATCTAATTGTCAAAACAGATAAAAATACACAGTATGATATTGATTCAGTTTTAAAATTAAACTTCAATAAAGAAGATTGTTACTTTTTTGATATTAATAGTGAGGAGAGATTGAGAATATGAACATTACAGATACAAAAATAAATAATGGTTTTTGGAAAGAGAGAAAAGAATTAAACAAAAGCGTTTCTTTATATGCTGTTTTAAAATCATTTGAAGATACTGGAAGAATTAGAGCGTTGACTGGTGACAATGATCCTGTGAAAGAAAGACCACATATATTTTGGGAGTCAGATCTAGCAAAATTAATGGAAGGTGCCTTCTTTTCTATGCAGCAAGAAAAGGATGAAAAATTAGAACAAATATGTGATTCAATTATTGATAAAATTATCGCTAACCAAGAGGAAGATGGTTATTTAAATTATTTTTTCTCAAAACATGAACCGGATAATAAATTTACGAATTTAAGAGATAGACATGAATTATATTGTGCGGGACATTTACTGGAGTCAGCAGTCGAACATCATAAAGCGACAGGAAATTCAAAATTTTTTGATGCTATGGAAAGATATGTTGATCATATTATTTCTAAATTTGGAAAAGAAGAAGGTAAGATGAGAGGCTATCCTGGTCATCAGGAAATTGAATTAGCACTTGTAAAAGCATACGAGCATACAAATAAGAAAAAATTTCTTGATCTTGCAACTTACTTTATAGATGAACGTGGAACCCACGATAAACCCGAAGATCATTATTATGTAAAAGAAAAAAAGAAATTAATGGAAAAAGAAGGTGAAATTGATTTATCATTATTGCCTTCAGCAATGAGAGATTTTGCATCTTTTGATCAAGATTTCTTAGGTAAAACATTTAGAGATTTGCAATATTGGCAGGCTCATGAAAGACCAGTTGATCAAAAGACAGCTGAAGGACATTCTGTAAGAGCTCTGTACATGTTTACTGCGATGGCGGACTTAGCAAGATTAAATAATGATGAGCAAATGTTAAAAGCTTGTAAAACTCTATGGAGAAATATTGTTGATAAAAGAATGTATGTACACAGTGGTGTGGGAAGCGCTCATATAGGTGAGAGATTTACTTTTGATTATGATTTACCTAATGACATGGCTTATGCAGAAACATGTGCAACAATAGCATTAATTTATTTTGCTAATAGAATGTCAAAAATGGAATTAAACAGTGAGTATGGTGATATTGTCGAAAACAGTTTGTATAATTTACTACTAGCTAGCACTTCACTTGATGGAAAGGGATTTTTCTATGATAATTATTTAGAATGTAATCCTGGTTACTTACATTCCCAACAAAGAAGACACGGAATAAGGGACGAGTATCATATGTGTTCTTGTTGTCCTCCAAATATCACACGTCTATTTGCAAGTATGGATATGTATATTTACAATGGATTTGAAGATTCATTAGTAGTTGATCAGTATATTTCATCAGAAACTAATTTTATGAATAAACCTCAAGGTATAAAATTAAATCAAACTAGTGATTTTCCTCATAAAGGATATTCAAAAATTGAAATAATTGAATCAGCTAACAAGGAAACAACGATTTATTTTAGAATTCCTTCATGGGATAAGAATATGCAAATTAATCTTAATGGATCTAAAGTCGATTATGAAGTTGTTAATGGGTATGCAAAAATACATAAAAATTGGCAAAAAAATGATGTTGTTGAATTACATTTTGATTTTTCTCCAAGATATGTTCGCACCAATCCAAATGTTAGATACAATGTAGGAAGAGCATGTTTATTTAGAGGTCCTGTTCTTTATTGTTTAGAAGAACATGATAATGGTAATTATTTAAATAAATTAGTTTTAAATACAAATAATAATCTTGATGAAAAAAATGAAAAAATACATTCTGAAGATATTATTTCTTTAACAACTAAAGGTTTTAAATTTAAAGATACTGATAATTTATATATTCAAGATAAACCTGATATGATGGAAACATCACTCAAGTTTATTCCATATTATTGCTGGTCTAACAGAGGCGAAAATGAAATGTTAGTATGGGTTAATGAAAATTAATTTTAATTAATTTAATTGATGCAAAAATATAAAACAGATTGGTATTTATATTATCTTATAAATGTCACTTTGATTATTCTTGTTTCATTTCCTATTTATTGGGCTTTTGTTTCATCTATAAAACCACCTGATGAATTAATAACAAATACTCCAACACTCTTTCCTATAAATCCAACATTTGAAAGTTATGAAAGAATTTGGAACTTAGAACCTACTAGCTCTAGAGGTAATGTAAGATCTGCATTTACAAATAGTGCAATTGTTTCAATTGGAACTGTAGTGGTGTCAGCAGTTATTTCTACTTTAGCTGCATATGCTCTTACTATTTTAAGAACTCCATTTAGACATTTTATTTTTTTACTTATAATTATGCCAATTTTAATACCTGGAATATCGCTCTTAATTCCTCTTTATAAATTAGTAAAAGAGCTTGGATTGATGAATTCATATTTAGGCTTAATCTTAATTCACTCCACAGGCATGCTAACTTTAGGTGTATTTTTAATGAGAAATGCTTTTATGAGTATACCAACATCTTTACGTGAAGTAGCTTTGTTAGAAGGTTCTAGTGAGTTACGTATTATGTTTACTGTGATGTTGCCATTAGCCATTCCAGGTCTTTTAACGCTCATGGTTTTTGCTCTTTATGGTTCATGGAATGATTTTATTTTAGCTTTTCTCTTTGTAAATACGATTGATATGGAGATGTTAAATGTCTTCCTAATGAAATTAACATTCGCAGGATCTCAATTTGATACTTTTTGGGGGCTTTTAAATGCTGGAGCAATAATAAGTTTTGTACCAATTATAATTTTCTATATTTTTCTTCAACAATACTTTGTTAGAGGAGTGACTGGAAGTGCCGTAAAAGAATAACATGAAAAGGTATTCATCTGATTGGTATTGGTATTATGTTATTAACTATGCTTTAGTAGTTATAATATTATTCCCTATTTATTGGACTTTTATTTCTTCTGTTAAGGTTCCGGATGAATTAATTACAAGTAACCCAACTTTCTATCCTCATAATTGGACATGGGAGTACTATGACACAACATGGAATTTCGATGATGAAATGCGTACTAAGTTACAAAAAAAAATATCTGGAAGTACAACAATAACAGCAGGTATTGAAAGAGCTTTTTTTAATAGTAGTATAGTCACATTAGGAACTATTGTTCTATCTTTAATCGTTTCAACACTAGCTGGTTATTCTTTAACTTTTTTTAGGATACCATTTAAAGAAGCAATTTTTATTGCATTAATTTTACCGATATTAATTCCTGCAGTTTCATTGATTATACCAATCTATAAATTACTAAAATCTCTTGGCTTAACAGATACTCATATTGGATTAATATTTTTACACGCAACAGGTATGTTACCTATTGGTGTTTTTATGATGAGAAATGCATTTAGTAGTATTCCTTCATCATTGAGAGAGGTTGCTTTGTTGGAGGGAACTTCAGAATTAAGAATTATGACTACAATAATGATACCTCTGGCAGTGCCAGGATTATTAACAGTAATGGTTTTTGCCTTATATATTTCATGGAATGATTACATCTTGGCTTTCATTTATATAAATAGTCCAGAAAATATTATGCTTAATACTACACTCGCAAAAATAGCACTTGGAGGTGCTAAATTTGAAATGAAATGGGGTAATTTAACAGCAGGTTCAATAATAAGTTTTATACCAATTATTATTATTTATTCAATTTTACAAAGATACTTTATCAGAGGTATTACAGGAAGTGCCGTTAAAGAATAAAAGCTATGTCTTTTATTTTTAAGGACAAGTTTTGGTACTATACGATTAATACTGTTTTATCTATTTTAATATTATTTCCTGTTCTAATAATATTAATTCTTTCTCTTAAAACTACAACTGAAATTAGGTTTGATAATTTTTTAAGTACATTTACTTTGAATAATTTTTTTTCTATTTGGGATTTAGAAATAAGAACAAATAAAAATACTTTCAAACAATCTTTTTTTAATAGTTTAGTTGTAACAAGTGGAACTGTTATATTATCACTTATGATTAATGTATTAGCAGGTTATGCCATTTCATTACTAAAAATACCTTATAAAAATTTTATATTTATTTTATTAATTTTACCTTTTTTAATTCCAGTTTATTCAATAATTATTCCTTTATATATTCTGCTCTATAAAATTAATCTAAATGATAGTTATTTAGGTCTAATTATTATTTATACTATTTATGTTTTGCCAATTGGTTTTTTTTTAATGTTCAATTCTTTTAATAGTATTCCAAAATCTCTACGGGAAGTAGCAATTTTAAATGATAGTTCAGAAATACAAATTCTTTTTTCAATTATGCTTCCATTAGCTATCCCTGGTTTAATTACTTTAATTATATTTGCTATCTATATTTCTTGGACAGATTATTTACTTGCATTTATCATTATGAACTCTGCTGATATGCAAATGTTAAATGTCACTCTTTCTAAAATTGGATTTAGGTCAATTTATCCATATGCCGGATATGTAATTTCTTACTTACCTTTCATGATTATTTTCATTTTGCTTCAAAAATTTTATTTTAAGAGTATAATTTCATCTTCTTAAAATATGAAAAATGAATTTATGAATGTTCCAATCTTTACCGGAGAAGGTAAAGTACATTTTGAAGAAAGAAAAATTCCAACTCCAGGTGATAATCAACTTTTGATTCAAGCAAAAGCAAATTTATTGTGTGGCTCAGACAGAAATCAATTTTATAATGGAAGCCCTCAATGTATTCCAGGACATGAAGGAGCTGGAGTAATTGTAGATAAGGGAAAAAATGCTAAATTTGATATTGGCATGAAAGGTGCTGTGTACTTGTATGATTATTGTCATAAATGTCGAAGTTGCCAATTAGGTTTAACTAATCAATGTTTACATAAAAACTGTGATTATGGTTTTAACGTTGATGGTGCTTTTTGTGAATATTACCTTGTAAATGATTATGTTTTTTTTCCAGTTGATGAAAGTGTAGATGTAATCAATGCGACATTGCTTTTAGATGTAATGGGTACTGGTGGTCATGCTACAAAAAGAGCTCAACTAATTCATAAAGATATCCAATCTGTGCTAATAAATGGAGCAGGGCCTATAGGTCTTGGACTTTTAGCGATGAGTAAATTAACTTTTGCAAAAGATTTACCTGTTCTGATTAATGATGTTAAATCATCTAGATTGCCATTAGCGGAAAAGATGGGCGGCTTACCTATAGACTTATCAAAACAATCTTTAGAAGAGGGAATGGAGCAACACGGAATTAAAAACCCAGATGTTGCTATTGATGCCACAGGCAAAGCAATAGCCAGAAAAAATGCTCTTCAAGCTTTAGCTAAAAGAGGTGTGCTAGTTATGGTTGGTAATGGTGAAGGTTTGGAATTTGAACAATATCCAGATATGGGAGGTCCTGAAAGAAGCATTCTTGGTAGTGAATATTTTTCTTACAATGAGATGGAAGCAAATCATGAATTACTTAAAAATAACCAAGAATATTTATCTCAAATAATTACACATCAATATAACATTGAAGATGTTCAAAAATCTTACGAACATTTTTTCTCTCCTGAATCTGATGCAGGTAAAATAGCTGTTGTTCATAATTAATTTATGAAAAAGATAAAAGTTGCACTTATTGGAACTGGTAATTGGTCTTTACAACATTGCCGTATTCTTTCACAAAGCCCTCAAGTGGAGTTCTGTGGCATTTTAGGAAGAAATAAAGAAAGAACTAAAAACAGAGCCAAACTTTATGATGTTCCATATTATATTGATTTCAAAGAACTAATAAAAAATCAAAAACCTGATTTAATAAATATAAGTCTTCCAAATGAGCATCATTACGACATGACAATGAAAGTGATTAAATCTAATACTCCTTTATTTGTTGAGAAACCTCTTGTTTTTAAAATGAGTGAAGCAAATAAACTTTTAACTGAAGCTAAAAAAAGAAATCTCTTTTTTGGAATTAATTTTAATTGGCATTATTCTACTCCAGTAAAAAAAGCGATTAAAGCAATTAAAAATAATCAGTTAGGAGAAATTAATTTTATTACATGGAGATTTGGAGGTGGAGGAGGTGGAAAAAATTTAGATCCTAACGGGAACTTAATTGAAACTCAATGCCATGGATTTGATATGCTTGAATATTTAAATGGACCAATAAAATCAGTTCATTCATTTATGACAGATAAAACAAAAAAAGGTTTTAGTACGATGGTTGTATCAATGAATTTCAAAAACAAATCAATTGGAAGCTTGCTTGGATCATATGATACATCTTATCAATATCCTAATTCTCATTATGTAGAAATAAATGGTTCAAAGGGAAGAATTTTAATTGAGGATCAGGTACAAAAATATACATTTAATAAGAAAGATAGTGAAACCGCTGAAGTGTGGAAAGCAGGATTTTTTAATGATTACGAAAGAGAGTTTTTACGAACATTTGATGAGCATTATAAAGAAGTAATTAATAATTTCATAAAAGGGAAGAGCCCTCCAATACATGCTAAGGCTGGAAAACGAGCTTTAGAACTTGCACTTGCATCAATTAAATCTTTTAAGTTAAAAAAAGTTATAAATATTTAGCGCTGATAAACAATTTTGTTCATTGGATGATTTGCTATTTCTCCTGCTTTTTTTCCACCAAGAAATAATTCAGCATCTCCTTTTCTATCTTTTGTATCAAGTTTACCTACACGAGATCCATCTGCATAGTATGTTACAACCATTGCTTCACGTATTTTGTCTGATTTATTTAATCCAGCTCCATGAATAGTCCATCCAAAATGAAAAGTGCAATCACCAGCATCTATTGAGTTTAATTCAACAACTTCCAATTTCTTTTCTTCAATTATTTTATCATAATGATCTTCAGATCTTTCATTTATTGATATGCCCATTAAATCACCCATTGTGTGAGAATTTTTTACAAATCGCATAATTCCCATATCTTTATTACAATCGATTAATGGCATCCATAATCCAATATGAAGATTTGTATCAAGTGGCCAAAAAAATTGATCCTGATGCCAGTAGGATTTTGTATCTCCTGGATGTTTAAAAATTGCTTGTTCATGAAAAATTCGAACAGCATTAACCTTCATTAAATCAGCAGCAATTTTCCCTAAACGTTTTGATAAACAAAATTTTTCAACGCCTTTTGAATCATAGCGAATATTAAGTGCTTGATAAAAAGCACCACCAAATTCTTTATCTTTATTTTTATTTATTTTTTCTTCTACTTTTTTTATTTCATCTCTATATTTAGAAATTTCATTCTTTGATAAAACATTTTTTAAAACTACAAACCCATTTTGCCAAAAAAAATCAATTTTTTCTTTTTCTAAGTTATAATAACTATCGATATCAGGTAATTTTGTCATGTTTTATAAAAATTAAAGTAAAAATTATTTTTAAAAAATAAAACAATTAACTTATTGAAAAATAATAAATTTTTCAATCCGATTACACTTGAAAAAGATAATTAAATGGTATTAAATTTTATTATTAAATAATTTTGGGAGGAATTATGAAAAATAAAATTATTTCTTTCTTCGCTGGAATAGTAATTTCCATTTACTCATTTGGTGCTTCTGCAGTTACTGAAGTTGTTTGGTGGGATTTTCTAGGTGGTGGAGATGGTGTTAGAATGAAGCAAATGATTGATAATTTCAATGAAGCTCATCCTGATATCCAAATTAATGCTACAACTTTAGAATGGGGTGTTCCATTTTATACTAAAGTTCAAACATCTGCAGCTGTTGGAGAGCAACCTGATATTATGACTTATCATTTATCAAGATTCCCTCTAGCAGTACCTACTGGAGTGTTAAGACCAATAAGTGCTGAAGAACTAGCAAGTGTTGGAATTACAGCTGATAGATTTTTTCCTGCTAACTGGGAAGCAGCTAACTTTGGAGGTGCAACGCATGGTGTTCCACTAGATATTCATGCTAACGTTATGTATTTTAATGCAGAAGTATTGGGTGAAGCTGGTTTACTTGATGAAAATGGTCATCCAACATTATTAGATGGTGTAGACAATTTTATGAATGGTCTAGCTAAACTAGATGAAATGATGGAATTTCCAATTGGTTTCGCTTCTGATAACGGAGGTATGATTTGGAGATGGTGGTATTCGATCCTTAACATGATGGAAGGAGATTTTGTAGACGGAAGTAGTATTTGTCCTGGAGATAAATGTGAAAAATCTTTACAAATTTTAATCGATCTTGTTGAAAAAGGATATATGCCAAGTAACGTAGATTACCAATCTGCTAAAGGTATGTTTATAAGTGGTGAGTCGGCAATTCACATCAACGGTGTATGGGAAGTTCCTACTATGGTTGATTTAATGCGAAATAATGAATTAGGTTTCAAATTTGGTGTTGTAGATATGCCTCAAGTTGGTCCTAAAATGGCTACGTGGTCTGATTCGCATGCATTTGCTATTCCTCACAGTGATAAAAATCCAATATCCGATGAGAAACTGGAAGCAGTTTTAAAAGTTATGGGTTGGATGAGTGATAATAGTCTCTTCTGGGGAACAGCTGGTCATATACCTGCAAATACAGAAGTTGTAGATAGTGTATTCTATAAAAATATGCAGCCAAATAGCACTTATGCTAATATTGGTGAAAATATGGTTGTAGATCCATTCTTACCTATCGCAGGTGTTGCTTCACCAACTTATGATGCTTTTAGTAACTATATTGCTCCGGCAGTTAATGGTGAATTAAGTGCTGAAGAAGCAATTCAAATGATGAGAGATGATCTTGAAGCTCTAATGTAGAGTTAAGATCTTTTTATAAAACTAAGCTGCAGTACTTTACTGCAGCTTAAATTTAAAATATGAAAAAATATAGTAATTCAAATTTTTGGGGCCTCTTGCTTGCTTTCCCTTTTATATTTTTTTATGTTCTATTTTTACTTTATCCTACAATTTATACTTTATTATTCAGTTTCACTGACTCTCCTTTAATTGGATGGGGTAAGTGGGTAGGTTTAGAAAATTATATTAAGCTTTTTAATGATAAACTTTTTCTTAAATCATTAAAAAATACATTTGTTTTTGTTTTTTGGACAGTTGTGCCAAATACTTTAATTGGTCTGATGTGTGCAATGATGATCAATAGACTTAAAAATCCTTATATTGCAGCATTTCTTTTAGCTTGTTTCTTTATACCACACATTTTACCTGTTACGGTAGTAACTCAAGTTTGGTCTTGGATGTTATCTAAACAATACGGAATTATTCAAGAATTCTTAGAATTTTTGGGTTATGCAAAAATTGCTTTTTTCAAGAAAAAACAATTTGCAATGCCAGCTGTAGCAATTGTAACAATTTGGTGGACCGTAGGTTTCAATATTTTATTATTTATTGCTGGTCTAAAATCGATTAATCCAGAAATTTACGAAGCATCCGATTTGGATGGAGCAAATTCTTGGGCTAAGTTCAGATATATAACTTGGCCTTTAATTTGGCCTATCACAGCTCTTGTTTTAACATTGCAATTAATTTTTCAACTTAAAATTTTTGATCAAATGTATTTATTAACTGCAGGTGGTCCATTTAATTCAACATTAGTTGTTTTACAATTAGTTTACAAACAAGGTTTTCAAATGAATAGAGGAGGTTATGCTTCCGCTATAGCTATGGTACTTTTCTTAATAATTATAGTTGTGTCTATAATGCAATATTATGTTTTGAGAGATAAGGAAAAAGATAAATAATGACAAAAAAAATTACAATATCTTGGACAGTCTTAACAATTCTTTCTTTAATAGTTGCATTAATTTTTATGTTTCCATTATATTGGGCTGCAGTTACTTCACTAAAACAAGAAACTGAAGTTATAGATCCAAACTGGTCTATTTTTCCAAGAATTTTATCATTAGCAGCATATCTAGATGTATTAACAAAATCTGCAATTGGTACTTGGTATATAAATTCTATTGCCACTTCAGTTGGCATTACGCTTTTAGTTATTTTGATTAGTATGCCATGTGGTTATGCTTTATCTCAAATAGATTTTGTCGGAAGAAAAATTATTCTTTTAGCAGTAGTAGTAAGCATAATGGTTCCTGGAACAGCATTAGTTATTGCTCTATTTGTCCTCATTTCAGATTTTAACATGATCAATACTTGGTCTGGAGTTATATTACCTCAAGTTCTCTCACCAGTTTGTGTCATAGTTTATAAACAATTTTTTGATCAAGTTCCTAAGGAATTAAGAGAAGCAAGTATCATTGATGGAGCAACTGAATTTCAAATTTTAATAAAAGTGTATATGCCCTTAAACTGGGGCATCACAACTGCTTTAGCCTTAGTTACATTTATTGGAGCATGGAATAATTTCTTTTGGCCGTTTATAATGACAACTAAAGCTGAAATGTTCACTGTTCCTGTAGCAATAACATCTGTTAGTGATGCTTACGGAATATTTTTAGCGAGAGATATGGCAGTTGCCATTCTTGCCGCTCTACCCGTTACGGCATTTTTCTTAATTTTCCAAAAACGCGTTACTCAAGCAATAATGTTAACTTCTGGAATTAAAGGTTAGTGATGAAAGCAAATATTACAGCTGTAAAAGATTTTACTATTTCTACTATAGATAAAAGAATTTATGGCTCCTTTTTGGAGCATTTAGGAAGAGCAATATACGAGGGTATTTATGAACCTGATCATCCAGAAGCTGATGAAAATGGTTTTAGAAAAGATGTAATGAAATTAATCACAGATTTAAATATGCCAACTGTACGATATCCTGGTGGAAATTATATATCATCATTTAACTGGGAAGATTCAATTGGTCCAATAGAAGAAAGACCTACAAGACTTGATCTTGCGTGGAAGACCAGAGAAACAAATGAGTTTGGGTTAAATGAATTTATAACTTGGTGCAGAAAAACAAATATTGAACCAATGTATGCTATCAATCTTGGTACACGTGGTATTGATGCTGCTAGGAACATATTAGAATATTGTAATCATCCAAGTGGTTCTTATTGGAGTGATTTAAGAATTAAGCATGGATACAAGGAGCCGCATGATATTAAAATGTGGTGTTTAGGAAATGAAATGGATGGTGAGTGGCAAGTTGGTCACAAAACTGCTACTGAATATGGCAGGTTGGTCCATGAAGTTGCTAAATCTATGAGAAAATTTGATTCTTCTTTAGAGTTAATTATTGCTGGGAGTTCAAATGAGGCAATGCCTACTTACCCAGACTGGGAAAGAGAAATATTAGAACATAGTTATGATTCAATTGATTATATAGCGCTTCATAAATATTGGACTAATTATGAAAAAAATACTAATTCATATTTATCAAGTAGTGTTCCTTTACAAGAATATATATCAACTGTTGAAGGTACAATTAATTACGTAAAAGCAAAAAAAAGGTCAAAAAAACAAATTAACATAAGTTTTGATGAGTGGAATCCTTGGTATCACACTAGAGACATGCAAACTCAAAATTATTTAGATAAAAACTTATCTGATTGGCCGAAGGCACCACCTTTGTATGAAGATATGTATAATATATTAGATACATTGTTAGTTGGAACAGTTTTAAATACATTCATTAATAATTCTCACATAGTAAAAATTGGTTGTATGGCTCAATTAGTCAATGTAATACCTGCTATTTCAACTGTTAAACAAGGTATTAGCTGGCCCCAAAGTATTTATTATCCATTATATTTTGCATCATTGTATGGAAGAGGAGATTCTTTACAACTCAAAGTAGATTGCCCTAAATATTCTTCAGAAATAGCAGATGATGTTAAGTATATTGATGCTTCTGCTGTTTTGAATAAAGAAAAAAATGAAGTATCTTTTTTTATCGTTAATAGATCAGAAAATGATAATTGTAACATTGATTTTGATTTAAAAGATTTCAATGTTGATAGTATTATTGATCAACAGATAATTAATAATGAAGATATCTATGTGGCCAATACTAAAGACAATCCTAATGCGATAAAACCAAAAAAAACATCTATAGTTAAACTTATAGATAATCAGTTATCAACTGATATACCGAAATTATCATACTTGGTTATTAGATTAAAACTTAATTAATTTTATGCGTAAAGAACATCCAAGACCTATTTTCTATCGCAAAGATTGGATAAATTTAAATGGCCAATGGTCTTGTGAATTTTCAAAAGATATTCAAGGTTTTTCAAAAAGAAAGTTAAATAAAAAAAAATTTACAAAAAAAATAAATGTACCCTTCTGTCCTGAAAGTAAATTATCAGGAATTGGGCATACTGATTTTATCCAAGAGATGTATTATCAAAAAACATTTAAAATTCCTGAAACTTGGAAAAATAAAAAAATATTATTACATTTTGGTGGAGTTGATTATGAATCAACAATTTATATTAACAAAAAGAAAGTTGGTTTTAATCAAGGTGGATCTACACCTTTTAGTTTAGAGATTAGTTCTTTCTTAAATAAAAATACTGAAAATGATTTAAAACTGTATGTTATTGATAAAAGATGTGCAGGATCACCTGAACCAAAGTTTGATTATAAAGGAAGGGGCGTTTTTAGATCACAAGATGATATAAAAAAATGGGTTTTAAATAAAAATAGGTTTCAGCCTAGAGGTAAACAATCTACCTTTAGACATTCTTATGGATGCTATTACACTAGAACTACAGGTATTTGGCAAACAGTTTGGTTGGAAGCTGTAAATCATAAAAATATAAAAAATATTAATATTCAGGCTAATGTTAAATCTTCATCTTTCATCTTTATTCCTGAATATTCAAGTAAGTTTTCTGGAAATTTAAAAGTTGATATTTTCTTTAAAAATAAATTAATTAAATCTTCTTTAATTTCTACTAAAATTAAGAAATTTGAAATAAAAATTCCAAAAGTTAAACTGTGGTCTATTGGTAAACCAAATCTTTATAATTTTACTTTTACTTTAATAGATAAAAATAAAACTATTGATAAAGTAGAAAGCTATGGAGGGATGCGCTCAATAGAAGTTAAAAAAAATAAAATATATCTTAATGGTAAAAAACTTTATCAACGTTTAGTTCTTGATCAAGGTTTTTATCCTAATGGTATATGGACGGCACCATCAGATAAAGATCTTAAAAATGATATTATTTTATCGATGAAAGCAGGATTTAATGGAGCTAGGTTACATGAAAAAGTATTTGAAGACCGATTTCATTATTGGGCTGATAAATTAGGTTATATTACATGGGCTGAATTTCCTAACTGGGGTATGAATGAAAATGCTAAAGCTTCGGAAACGTATTTTTTAAGAGAGTGGCCAAGAATTGTAAACTATTTAAAAAACCATCCATCAATAATTACTTGGACTCCTTTTAATGAAACAAATACACTTGAATGTAATGCACAGCATAAAAAATTAATGCGTATTGCATATGATGTTACAAAAAAAATTGATCCCACACGACCTGTAAATGAAACAAGCGGGTACCAACATCAGAAAACAGATATTTGGACGGTTCATCATTATGAGCCAATACCAGAAAAATTAAATAAAGCTCTTAATCCTAAAAAAGGTGTTTACAGAAATTTTCCACATTTTGAAACAAGTTATAAAAATCAACCTTATATTATCGATGAGTACGGTGGAGTTTGGTGGTTGCCAAAACAATTAAGAAAGAAAATGAGATCATGGGGACACGGTGATGCTGTAAGACCTAAGACTTTAAAGGAAGTATTTGAAAGAATGGAAAAACAAACTGAGGTAGTTCTTAAAACAAAACACATCGAAGGTTTTTGTTATACACAGCTTACTGATGTAGAGCAGGAAACAAACGGAGTATACTATTACGATAGAAAAATTAAATTTAATTTAAAAAAATTAAAAAGTATTTTTAAAGATATGTCTATTAAATTTAAAAAAGGTTATATTCAATAAACATATATATGAAAAAAAAATATAAATTTTATGGAATGTGGCCAGTTGCTCCAACACCATTTCATGAAAATGGTGAAGTTGATTACGAGGGTATGGAAAGAGTATTGGATTGTATGGTGGATCAAAAAGTTCAAGGTATATGCATTCTTGCAAATTATTCCGAACAATTTTTACTTTCTGATGATGAAAGAGAAAAATTAACAAAACTCTGTATGAAAAAAATTGATGGAAGAGTTAAAACAATAGTTACAGTTAGTCATTTTGCTACTGATATTGTACGTCCTAGAGCAGAGTTATCAAAATCACTAGGTGCGGATATTATAATGATGATGCCTCCTTATCATGGTGCATTGTTAAAGGGTAATCCAGATCAAATATTTGAGCAATTTAATGAAATTTCAAAAGTTGGCATACCAATTATGATTCAAGATGCGCCCTTATCCGGTATTGAACTTTCAGTTCCCTTACTGACAAAGATGATAAATGAGATTGAGAATTTAACCTGCTTTAAAATTGAAAGTGCTAACGCTGCTTCAAAAATAAGAGCGCTTATTAAAAATTGTAGTGAAAGACTAGATGCACCTTTTGATGGGGAAGAAAGTATCACTTTGTATGCAGACTTAGAAGCTGGAATTTCTGGTAGTATGAGTTCAGCCTTGCTTCCCGAAAAAATTGCTCCAGTAATTGATCATTTTTGGAATAATGAAAAAGATAAAGCTGAAGAAATATATAATAATATTCTACCTTTAATAAATTTTGAAAATAGACAATGTGGTTTCAGAGCTACTAAAACAGTAATGAAAGAGGGCGGTGTAATAAAATCAGATTTTTGTAGAGATCCTATTCAGCCGTTAGATTTAGATACAAAAAATTTATTACTCAATTTTGCAAAAAGATATGATTTACTTACTTACAATTGGGGTAAATAATAAAATTTAATTGACAAATATTATTTAAAAATTACTTATAACTTATGCGTAGAGTTTTTGAAGGATTACTTGAAAGAGCAATGTTTTCTAGCAGATGGGCATTAGCTCCTGTTTATGTTGCTTTATGTCTTACTCTACTAGTTATTACATATAAAGTTATTGCGTTATTCATTTATGAGATTACACACTTAAATGAACTA